>Ga0208879_1000081_pt1 | contig 95190 bp, 86 predicted proteins | sample Knorr_S15_td_Bot_FD_185605 | JGI IMG/M metagenome (GOLD analysis project Ga0208879, IMG submission 185605) | Marine microbial communities from Southern Atlantic Ocean transect - Knorr_S15_td_Bottom_ad_5009_LV_A (SPAdes) (version 2) | ecosystem: Environmental > Aquatic > Marine > Oceanic | place... | reverse complement strand
TGCCCCAGTCGAAACCCGCCACCGCGAATTGATCTATGCCCAGGGCATCGGCAAAATCCACCAGATCCTGGCCGATTGCCGCCTGCTCAGCCATGCGTGGTGAGTCCGAGTCGAGAAACCGGGTCGGGCCGTAGCCTCGAAGATAAGGCAGCAGCACCCTGTATCCTGCGGCCACCAGCGGCGACACCACCCCATCGAAGGAGCGCACATCGTAAGGAAAACCGTGCAGAAGAATGATTGGAAAGCCGGCACTATCACCGTGTTCTTCGTAGCCAATAGTTAATACCGATGTTTCCAGCGTCCGTAATTGTGCACCACCCGGCGCCTGAGCCAGGGCTGATTTTGCATTTACACTACTCGCTACGGCCATGCTGGCGACGGTGGCCGCTTTCAGAAAATCTCTTCGACTCGATGACATAGGTTTCCCCGGCTGTTCACGCTGGAGCCGCTATCGGGCTTCTGTAATCATTGGGAGAATACTCTCAAAGGGAGTAAAACGAAATTTGTAATTACAGCGGCGTTCTCGAGCCGTATGTCCCTACCCGCTGCTATCGATGCCAGAGCGCCACGACGGCGATTTATTTGATACTCAGGCATATGCCTGACCAATCCATACCTCTGAACACCGTATTTCACGCACTCGCTGATCCCACGCGACGCGCCGTGATTCAACGTCTTAGCGGTGGTGTAGCGACGGTCACAGAATTGTCCGAGCCATTCGACATGGCCCTGCAGTCATTCGTCCAGCACCTGAAGGTGCTTGAAGACTGTGGATTGATCAACTCCAGGAAAGTGGGTCGGGTGCGAATGTGTCAAATTGCCCCGGATCGCTTAGACGGTGCGCAGGAATGGATTTCCGAATTACGCATAGCCTGGGAGAAGCATCTCGATCGCCTGGATGAATACCTGGAAATACACGCAAAGAGAAAGCGAAATGAACAATAAACCTGATTCAGCACCGGTGGGAACCGTAACAATATCGCGGCATTTTAACGCCACACCGGAGCAGGTCTTCGACGCCTGGTTGGACCCGGATGCCGTCGGCAGCTGGTTGTTCGCATCGCCGGACGGCGTCATGAAAAGAGTCGAGCTGGATCCGCAAGTAGGCGGGCACTTCGTCATCAGCGAACAACGGGGTGACACGCTTGCCGAACATTTCGGTGAGTTCTTGGAGATCGATAGACCGCATCGTCTCGTATTCGGTTACAACATGGATCGCAAAGACAAGCTGACGGTGGTGACAGTCGAAATCGTCGCAACAGAAGAAGGCTGCCAGCTTACCTTAAGCCACGATATGGATCCGAAATGGGCGCACATGATTGATCTCGCTCGGGCTGGATGGACGACAATATTAGAAGGGCTGGCAATGGTTGTGAAATCCAAAAGCTTGGGGTAAATTGAATCGAATTACCATGTTCCATCCATTCACCCTCAAGAATGACAGCGAGAGCAGGAACAAGCGATGGCCAAGCCCGATAAAACCATAAAAGACTTTCACCCTGCTGTGCTGAGCAGCTTTCATGACTATGTTCACGGCACCATCGATAGGAGAGGCTTTCTTAAACAGGTCTCCAAATTTGCGGTAGGAGGTCTGACGGCCGTCGCTATCCTGGAGACCCTGCAACCCAAATATGCCGAGGCTCAGGAAATAGCGGCTGCCGATTCCCGCATCGACGGCGAGTATTTGAATTTTCCATCCCCGCAGGACTGGCAGGGATACCTGGCACGACCCGCCGGTCGCGGCGACCAGAGATTGCCCGCGGTGCTGGTTATTCATGAGAATCGCGGCCGCAATCCCTATGTAGAAGACGTCACCCGCAGGCTTGCATTGGTCGGTTTCATGGCGATGTCGCCGGATGCTCTAAGCCCCATGGGGGGCTGGCCCGGCAACGACGACGATGGCCGCACCATGCAGCGTGAGTTAGATCGCGAAGAGATGATGAGCAACTGGCAGGCGGCCCTCTCTTACTTGAAGACTCACCCACTGGGTACTGGCAAAGTGGGCGCAGTCGGCTTCTGTTACGGCGGTGGCGTCGTCAACAATCTCGCCGCCAGGATGCCCAATGTACTGGATGCCGGTGTGCCTTTCTATGGCAGCCAGGTGACGGTGGAGGAAGCGGCTAATATCAGGACGCCCCTGGTCTTTCAAAACGCGAGCACCGATACCCGAATTCTGGCAGGTGCTCCTGTCTACGAAGCCGCGCTAAGGCGCGCCGGGGTTAGCTTCGAATCCCACATCTATGAAGGCGCGAGTCACGGCTTCCATAACAATACCACTCCACGTTACGACGAAGCGGCTGCGGCCTTGGCCTGGGAGCGTACCGTCGATTGGTTTAATCGATATTTATTCTAGTCGTCGACTGCCCTGCTACTGAAATTTTCTCAGCCGGCGATATCGAGTTGCGCAAACAAGATCTTTAAATACAGGGGAAACTGTATGCGCCCATGGGCATCTTCGATGCGCTGGTTCGCAAATTGCCGCGCTCGCTCATAGCGGCCCGTCTTCATGTACGCAGTCAGCGTGGCCCCGACGAGAAAATTCAATTGCGGAGTGGGGGCAGCGATGCTGTTTTCGATAATGGTTTGAGCCAGCATGATTGTCTGTTCATGACGATCTAATCCAATGGCCGTATAGAGTCTTGCCCACTGCTGTATTTCTTCGGGCCAGTACTGCAGGCAGACATGGTTGCCAAGCTGCCTCCAGAAATTCTTCATCTACTCCGTATCAATAAAGGGCAAGGTGTTAATCGCGATACTGTGCAGGCTATTACCAAAAAGCTGGCGCTGATTAGTCAGAGGCTGACAATCCCGAAGCAGCCCTCTCACCACAGCAACTTTTTCCTGCAGATCCAAGAGTGAATTATTATTTATCGTGCTAAATGGCGCCAGGTCTATTTCCCCTTGGTTTAGTAAGGTGGAGATGGTTCGGGCCATTTTTTTCGCCGCATCGCCCATGAAATAGAGACCTGTACCTGCATTATTTACTATCGACTGTGTCAATTGCACGGGTGGAAAATCGGCGATGTGGAGTTCCGTGATCTCCAATGCACTCTCCTGCAGGAAGCGGCTCTTGGTTGCATACAATCCTAGAGTGGGAAAATAATCTGAATTAGCTGGAATTTCCAGCACATCGAAAAAGGGTTGTAACAATCCCTTGTTGCCGAGCAAGCGACCGCGAATATCATCGATATCGACGATGTGTACTCGCTGCAGCTGCTGTCGCAAGGCGATGCTGTCAAATATACCAGCGTCGAGGCGGTCGAGCTCACGACCGTTAGTGGCTACGATGATAATGTCGTCGTCGGTGGTGCTGTAAACCGCGTAGTCTTCGAAGTGAATTGCCAGGGCATTGGACACGGAGGCTACCAGCTCGAGGTTAGTTTCATACAGGTGTAGCCACTGCACCAGAATTCCATCATCGTTCAGATAAGGTTTGATATGGCGATAAAATTCCGTGGTAAATAGACCAGAGACTCCGGCTACCCAGGGGTTAGATGGCTCAGAAACAATAATGTCATAACGCGTCTGGTTGCGGGAAAAAAAAGATTTTGCATCATCGATAATAATATTGCTGCGCGGATCGATTAGTGCATTCTCGGTGGCTTTTCCGAACTGACCGACGGCTTCGACTACAGCCGATTCAATTTCTATGGTATCGATGCGCGTAAACTGAGGTGACAACAGCAGGGTATGAGTCGCAAGCCCCGAACCCAGCCCGATATTGGCGACAGACTGCGCCGTGGGGTGAACGGCCAGGGGCAGAGCCGCCAGCATTGTCATGGTCATTTCATCTGGGCCGTAATCCATATCGAGTGGGTAGATCGCGGCATCGGTCTTGCCATTGGTGACAATTGACCTGACCCCGTTTCCACTCTCGACAACGGATATACTGGCAGTCTTGCCATCTTGATAATACAGCACGGTGGCGTCCGCTGCGGTGGACGCCTCCCCGTATCGGAACACACCAGAGCTTAGTTTTAATCTGTCGAAGTCGGTGGCGAAGGAGACAATTGTGATGAATCCGATGGCCAGTGCACAGGAAAAAGCAAGGCGGGTGTTAGATCGGGATGTATCCAGGTGACGCATGATGAGAAACAGGCCCACGGCGAGATCGATGACTGCTCCGGCCACAATCAGGCCCCTGGTGCCGATAACAGGCATGGCAATATTCACCGCCAACAAGATACCCATAATCGCGCCGACGGTATTAAACGCATACACACGGCCTATGCTGGCTTCACCCTGATTCCACTTGAGTAAGGTAAAGGTGATCAAGGGCAGCGTCATTCCCGCCATGAAGGTTGCCGGCAGCATAATTAGCAGGGAGATGACATGGCTGCCCAGGTTGAATAATAAATAACCACCCCCGGTTTTAGTCAGACTCTGGAGCAGGTAGCTCATCAGAACGAACATCTCGTTGTACAGAGGTAGTGTCGCCACGGCACACAGGCCCATGATGATCTGAACCTTGCCAAGGAATAATGCAGGGTTAGGTATCTTTTCTATGCGCCGATGAATCCACAATCCGCCGAGGGCAATGCCGGCAATAAACGCGGACAGCATGAGCTCGAACGCTTGCATGGAAGAGCCCAAGACCAGGCTTAGCATGCGAATCCAGGCAATTTCGTAAAAGAAGGAAGCCAGACCAGTTAACAGGGCAACACCCAACAAGTACCGTGAAAATTTTAGTTTTTCATCGCCCCCGGTGGTCACCGTTGTTGCTTCCGTCCTTACCTCGACGGGTTCCAACTTGCTAAGTCCCCAAGCCACCATGGCAACAAAAATATTGATCAAGCATGCGGTAAGAATAGTTCCCGGCAATCCCACCAGCGCAAGCAGGACAAAGGCACTCACCAAAACACCAACGGCCGCGGCCGCGCCCATGCTATTGGTAAAATACAACATGGCCAGGCTTGAACCCCTGTGTGACCGATCCAGGCGAATGATGGCGGTGCCTAACAAGATCGATTGAGAAGAATAAGGATGGCCGCAGTTGACCAGCGCATGAATTCAACGAGTGCGGGGGCATCAACCGAAGGAATTAGCATCTCATGGAGCAGACTTTCGGCGGCGATAAAGATTGCGTGGAAACTCAGGGCGAACAAGCCGATAAGGAATTCAACTATGGCGTAAGTTCTGAGGGGGCTTCGATTACCCGGTTTTTCCTTGCGATGAGCCCGGCACCTATCGCCAAGCCCCCCAAAAATATCGAAAGAACCAGGGTTTGAGCATAAGCCGCGTGCCCAAGAATTAATTTGAGGTAGTGGGTCCAGATTGATTCATAGATCAATCCGCTAAACCCGGAAAGGGCAAATATTAGAAAGAGAACGATCTTCAATCTAACTTTGTTGGAGCTGGACATCCGGGATTCCCTGCTTCGACGGAGGAGTTATTGTCAAGTTAACCCAATCCTTAACCAGTAGAGAGTTTTACAGAGGAAATGGTGTTCGTTAACGTGATAGTGTACCAATATTCAGGAAGTGCATAACATATTTTGTGATGCCTGTTTCATAGTTCTAATTTTGAGAATATTGAAAACTTAGATCTACTTCCGAAAAATGTAGCCAGTATTCTAGTAGAATAACGTTCAACCAGACCCCTGAGACCTCGACCTTGTCATGTAAGAATCATCCGCTCGTGGATGCAGTCGCGAATTGCGAACGATGTGAGACGCCAATGTGTGATCTATGTGCCAATCACACCGAGGCTGGAATTTTGTGTGAATCTTGTGTCAAGATTCGCGAAAATGAACACTTCGTTGCGGCACAGGCCCAGCGAGCGAATCCGCCGACGGGTCAACTGCTTGCGGAGGCCGCTAATACTCTGAAACCAGAGCGGTCAAAAACCGGGCAGTCCCGTATAAATCCAGTAAAGCTATTAATCATCGCTATAGGTTCGATCGTGGTATATGCAGGGTTATATGTCTATTCCCATCCCAGTTTTCTGGAAGGGGACTCAGAGGCTCGCGCCAACCGCCTGGCTGCGACTGCACTCGTGGATTGCCTGTGGATATTCCAGGAGATTGGCGAGTTATTGGAGGAAAATCGGATGCCGGACCCCTCGCTGCGTTGTGATGAATCGGATACTGCTAATATCATCACCCGCGATGGCGATACTATACGCATCTCACACCCTAACCCGGAATTCCATGGTTACAGCGAAATATTCGTCACCAATCACAGCCACGATCCTACTTTAATTGAATAATTAGAAGCCGGAACCAGCATGCGCTGCGAATTATTCCCGCAGTACTAAGCTGGTAAATCTCCCCGTCCCAGATTGCAACTTACTGGATTTAGTGGAAAAATACCTCGCAAGGAAATTGCTTTGAAAGACAGTCAATCACAACGGGGCTTTACCCTGATAGAACTGATGATTGTGACAGCCATCAACGGTATATTGGCGTCTGTAGCCCTGCCTTCGTACCAGCAATATTCAAATAGAGCCACCTTCTCCGAAGTTATCCTGGCGACCAGCGTCTATAAATCCGCTATCATCATTGCCGCCGAAGTGGGACGGTTCAGTTCCATGGATGATATCCAGGAGGGCACTAATGCCATTCCTAACAAACAGAAGGCCGACGCAACCACTCTCGGCATTCATGTTCACAAGGGTGTGATAAAGGCCGAGTGGAAGAGAGACGGCTCCTCGATGGAAAAAGCCAAATTCGAACTGACTGCGCAAAGTTTCGTCCCGCCCATAGAATGGGTGCCGAGTGGTAGCTGTTTCGATCAAGGTCTTTGCTAAGACGCTGCGCATTCGAGTTAGTCATACTTAAAACAGGGTCGGTTTTTACATGAAACGTGGTGGCCCAATTCCCTCCGATTCACTAATTCAGCAATGAACAAACTCAGTTACCCTCTATACCAGCATCGAAGCGGCTGGAACGCTCTGCTGCCTCCCCGCACCAATACGCAATTGTTGTCGACTGAATTGAACGTTGACGTGGCGGTCATCGGTGCCGGTTACACCGGTATTGCGGCAGCCAAGCGATGGCAGGAACTCGCTCCCGATGACGCCATTGCAATCATAGATGCCAGCGTGGTCGGCGAAGGAACGCCGGGGCGAAACTCCGGATTTCTACTCGAGATCGCGTTGGCCAACGACGCCAGGCCGGAGCACATGCAACGCATGATGAAATGTAATGCTTTGATCGGCGCCACGCTTGAAAAAATTGTCGCCGCGGTCGATAAGTCGGACATCGATTGTGCTCTTCGACGCACGGGTACTTACCGGGCCGCGGCAGGCAGGCTGGGCAGGAAAGCCCTAGAACAGTACCGATCATTTCTTCACGGCGCCGGCCTGCCTTACGAAAGGCTTGACCGCGCCGCCCTGTTGCAACGCCTGGGTACCGGTTTTTACCAGGAAGGTCTCTATTCCCCCCATTGTTACCTGGCGCAGCCGGCGGCTCTGATTCGGGCGCTGGCCCAGCAATTGCCCCCGAGTATTCGACTGTATGAAAACACCCCAGCTACTGCGCTAACGAGAACCGGCAATCGCTGGTTGATAGAAACACCGGATGGGGCCATAAGCGCCCGCAAAGTAGTACTGGCCAATAACGGCTTTTCGAAGATGCTCGGTGTGGGAAAATCGCAACTGGTAACCATATACACCTACGCCGCAATTACCCCGGTTCTGGAGCAAGGGATGCTCGAGTCCTTAGGTTCTGAGAAAAATTGGGGGCTGCTGCCGACCCACAGGCTGGGCAGCACGTTACGAAGAACAGAAGATGGCAGAATGATGATCAGATCACGCTACGGCTATGAAACAGAAACCAGCAATGGCTTAGTGGCAAAAGAACTCATGCGAGGCTTGCAGCAACGCTTTCCGCAGTTAAACGCGTCGGAATTTGAACATGTATGGGGAGGCGCCATTGGATTTACCTTCAATGGCGGACCCATCTGGGGCGAGGTAAAACCGGGCTTGTTCGTGTCCGCAGGTTGTAATGGTGGGGGCGTGGTAAAGGGCACCCTGTTTGGCGAGCTACTGGCTGATTTAGCAAATAGGCGAAAGGTGGCAGATGTCGCTGGTTTATTCGGCAGGGCAAGCTGGATGCCCCCCGAGCCTTTCCGGGCATTAGGTTTCCAGCTTATTTCCGCTCTAGAAAAATACCGGGGCCGGGCGGAAGCATAGCCCGGTTAATTCACTCGCTAGCCTAGGGCACCTTCGCCCTCTTTGCATTCAGGTACTTGATGAGAGTCAGGGTTTCCTCCGGGTCCATCCGGCCTACTGGTGAATTGCTGTAGGTGGAGAACATTACCTTGCCACTGCGTGACAGCAAAAATTCGCTGGGCTGAATATGATCGCGACGTTCTTCCCACCAGGCCCCTATTGCATCACCATCGGCGCGAGTCAAGCCATAGGCGACGGGAAATCCCAGCTCCGCAGCGACTTCCTGGGTTTTTTCTTCTGAATCAACAGTGCCTGCAAAAATGGAGACACCCTGCTCTTCGAACGCTTCACGGCGCTCTTCATAGGCGGCCAATAGCCGGCGACAGAAGGGTCACCAATGGCCTCGATAGAACAGCACCAATGCCATGGGGGAAGCGATGTCGTCGGGGAGGGTCAGCTTCTCGCCACCGGCAATATTTAGTGACAGTGACGGGAACAGCTCTCCAGGATTGAGTTTGTCGGTCATAGCCAGTCCTTACCTATATGTCGGTTTGGCATCATCCGATTGCCAAAAATTATTCCGTTAGCCAAGAAATCTTACTCACTAAGCACTGCGTTTACAAACGCCTCGAATGCTTCGAACTCGTCAGTACCTTCTACAAGTTGAACCGCACCCAAATGAGCCTCCATGCCCTGTGGTTTCGCCAGGATCAATTCACTGCCATCGGTTGCATTGCGTATATAGTTAACCAAGATGTTGTAATTGCTTTGCAGGAAGTCCGGCTCGGTGGCAGCTAGGTATTGTAACTGCGATGTCGAGACGGTGGCGGAAGCAATACCGGTGCTGCTGTGGCAAATTATGCAGCGGGTTTGAATGATAGGGGTGGATATGTTGTCCGTGAACAATTGATAACTCGTCCCGGTTGCGCCTTCTGCTGCAATCTCCAGACTCAAGGGTGTGCCGCTGTAATACAATTCACCGGCCGTTGCCACACTGTCATAGGCAAGGTAAATAAATAGACTTGCCCCCGCCAGACCCACCGCTCCGAATGGCACGTCCTCGAGCACGGAAAAGGCTTCGATCGCTTGCAAAGTTTTCCCTGGGAAGGCAGCCGCCAGTGTCTCCAGGGAGCCATCCCAGAGCACGAATTCGCCCGACTCGATACGGATATACATCTCCTCCCCCAGAACCACCACTAGATAGATATTTCCCACGCTATTTACATGGTTCTCTTCGACGCGAATCTCCGCCAGGATGGTAATGGCCTAGTCGGCGGCGAAGGTGGCGCCATCATCGACGGTATTACCGGCATAAAATTGAGCTGTTGTAGCCTGGCCGCTGGAAGTGGCAATTCAGGCACCTGGGCAAGCGCGGTAATCGCGGTGAATTGAAGCAGCGCAGCAACAAACGGCTTGCGCCAGTGAATTGTGTGCCGACGGCCGTCACTAATTTTGTAGTTTGCAGTAATCAATTTGATCAATCCCCTACTCCTGTTGTGTTAAATTCTGCCATGCCAATCCGCTTCCATGTCCTTGTCGTCAGAATTCAGCTTTAAGGATTGAAACGCTGCAGGCCGGTTATGGTTTACTGCGATTGCCCTCGGGTGATACCGCTTTTGAACTGGGTACTTGTTATACGAGACCAAAACCTGGACGGTAGTCTTTCTCCAAGTAGGCATTCGCAACTTCATCATTGGTGAACCGCATATTGGCGCCATCGTATTCCAGCACGGTGTGCTCGCCCCCCCTAAGCAGCGCTATATTGCCCAGCAGCATAGTCTCGGTCAGTCTGGCGGCATACTCGAAACTCGAAGTCGTCACCTTGCTGCGGTCCTTAATCGCATCGATCCATTCCTGGTATATGCCAGGAGACCTTGCCATTGTGGGCGCAGGTTTTTGATATTCCAAGTTCCTTGCTTCTGGAATGAGACGGGGATCACGTCCATAGACGCCATGCATGAGCGTGTTCCTGTCGCCGACGATCAGGACGCCGCCGTCGTTGTCGCCCATTTGACGGCCATTCTCGAGCATCTCCGGACGCTCTGGCAGCAAACCGCCATCGTACCAGGTCATTTTCACCGCGGGCCGACTGCCCCTGGTAGGGAACTCAAAATGAATCTTGGACGCTACTGGAAATGACTCAAAATCCCGGCCCCAGCGCGTGGAACTGGCGGAGACCCTGCTCGGCAGATCGAGATCCAGCGCCCAGTAAGGATGGTCGATGATATGAGCACCCATATCACCCACCACGCCGGTGCCGAAATCTCTCCAGCCGCGCCAGTTAAACGCATGATAGCGACCCTGCAGATAAGGACGGTGAGGTGCGGCGCCTAACCATAATTCCCAATCCATGGTCGCCGGAACCGGATCGGAGCCTTCGGGCCGGGCGATTCCCTGCGGCCACACTGGCCGGTTAGTCCAGCAATGGACTTCGGTGACCGTGCCTAATAAACCATCGGCCACCCATTCATTGATGAGCCTGGCTCCTTCTTCGGCATGGCCCTGATTGCCCATCTGGGTAACAACATTGTTTTCCCGCGCCCACAGTGCCAGCAGGCGCGCCTCTGCCACCGTATGGGTGAGAGGCTTTTGTACATAGACATGCTTGCCCAGCGCCATGGCATGAGTCGCAATCGGGCTATGCATATGATCCGGGGTGCTGATCAAGACCGCATCGATCTCGGGCTCATTATCCAGCATCTCCCGATAGTCCCGATACTTCTTGGCTTTATCCCTGAACCCTGCGGTCCAGTCTTCTTCCAGAGTGGCCGCCATTTTGCGGTCGTCGATATCACACAGGGCGTAAATGTTTTCGTGAGCGACCTCGCGAATATCAGTCTTGCCCTTACCGTTTACACCGACAGCGGCGACGTTAACCTTGTCGCTCGGTGCAACATAGGCTGGGCCGCCGAGAACGTGGCGAGGAACGATCATGAAAACGGAGGCACCGACTGCGGTCTTGATAAAATCTCTGCGGCCGATTTCTGTTCTGGAAATTGATTTTTCACCTGGGTTCTTCGACTTTTTCTTCATCATATATCCCCATCTCTGCTTTTATATTGGCACTTCCCCATGCCTTGTATTTTCCTGTTACCCGGCCACACCGCGCGTTCCGTCGCGACTCCGGAAACAACAGGCTGGAATCTACTATCGCTCTGCCGACGTGCCTCGATTCTACATGATTGATCAAGATTGGCGAACTGCTGGGGCTCAGGGTTTGCTTGCATCTACGATCATAAACGTCGCATTGGTTCGAGCGACCAGTTTGTCGGCACTGAACACGGATATCTCGGTTCTGAACAGGCGCTTACCAGCATGAATAACTTCTGCCACTGCCTCCAGTGAATCGCCCTGGGGTGGTCGGATAAACGCGATGCTCAGGTCGGTGGTGGCTGAGAGTTTGCCCTCGGGCCGAATCGTTCTCACCGCTACGCCTGCGGTGGTGTCCGCCAGCGACGTCAGCAGGCCACCATGCACGCGGCCACCATTGTTCAGGTGATGATCTTTTAGCTCGACGCGACAACTGGCCTTGCCGGCTGAGAATGTAATAATTTCGATGCCGAGAAACGAGCCGAACGGACTCATTGGTATTTCTGTGTCATGCATAATGTTTTTCTTATGGTGTGTCGAGTGGTGCTTCCGCCATCGCCTGGATCAGATCGATTAGTTTAACTACATCCCGCAGGTCTGCGATCTCAGCGGGGGAATGACTGTAACGACCAGGCCAAGAAAGGCCCGCGTTCGGTGCGCCGTAGACGGAGAAGGTGGTGCCATCGGTGCCACCCTGGGTGAGCCCGATCTGCGCCTCTATTCCGGCAGCGGCGGCGATGCCTCGGTTTCGGTCCAGTTCATAGGGCGTTGCCATGCCGCTGCTCTCGATGGAGCGCAGTACCGGGCCCTTACCCAGAGGGGCATAGGCAAAGTGTGGTGATTCCAGCGGGGTATCGGAAGAGACGAAGGTGTCGATGCTATAGACTCGCCGGCTGTTCCGGCCATAGTACTGCGCCAGGCGGGCGGCGCCACGCAGACCGCCCTCTTCCCGCACCGACCAGGCAAACACCACGCGATGAGTGAGCAGGTCGGGATCGATACTTTTTATTGCCATCAGCAGTGAGGTGGTACCGACACGATCATCGAGAGAACGTGAGGCATATCGGTACTTACCCATGCGGTGACCTTCCTTAAAACCTGTCACCCCCATGCCAATCTCGACACCGGCGGCCGCCAGCTGTTCGGCGTTCATGCCAAACCAGGCCTGAACTGAATCGGGGCGTTTCTGATCCGGCTCGCTGCGATTTAGAAAAACGCCCCGTAGCTGTGGGGCTTCCGGTAAGGACTGCAGGTCGGTATTCGGGTCCAGCTGCAACAAGGCAGGTTGGCCTTCCCACGCCGTCGTCACCACACCGCCTAAACGAGTCAGGCTAATCACACCATTCGCCGCAATACTCTCCACGGCATAACCCACTTCATCCATATGCGCGATAAATACGGTGGCTTCGCTCTCGGGTCCGAACTCCACCCACATATTGCCCATCTCATCGACTTGGGCGACCTCCCTGGCCCAGGGAGGCAGCAGGTTGTATACGATATTCCGGATCGGTCCTTCGTGACCGGGTACGGCGGAACGTTCCGCCACTCGATCCAGTACGGATTCGACCTCTATCATTCGGCTGGTGTCCTGGTGCTGACCCCAACGCCCAGATTCGCCGTTTAACAGCTCGGTCCGGACCGGCGCGGATAACCACGGTGGCAACTCGGCGTCTGCATTGACCGCCTCTACGATCGCCGCGAGAACTTCGTTGGCGGCGCGCAACGCTATGCGTTCCATCAACGCATCCGGGTTCGCCACCCGCGGGGCGATGAAACGCATATTGGCGCGGGTAGAGTCATTTATGACTACGTTCGCCCGCGCGTTCAGTTCGGTGATTACTTCGTTGCGAAACTCTGACTCACCCGGGCCTACAATCACCAGTTGATTGGGGGCGAAAGCTGATGATATCGCGGCACCGAGGCCAACCCAGCCGAATACCTGCTGCACACTTAGCACATAGCGGGTGCTGCCCTGGGCGCCATTGATTCCGGCTTCGGCAGCGGCGAGAACTGCGGCACAGCCGACTCTGGCACCGGCGCGGGGGCCTGCAATTTCGGTGGCATAATGCCAGGGGGGAATATTACGAAATACCGGATCCAGCAAGGCGATGCCCATCGCCGCCACTTCGTCCGCAGACTCCGCACCCACATCCAACCACAGATCGTCCTGGGTGACGATGGCTGTTTCACCACGATGTTGGCTGGCGAAGTGACCATTGGCTATGGCCGACACGCCGAGCAGGGGTCCGCCTCGAGTCAAGATTCGCAGCTGTTGACCCTCGTGCGCCTGGTCCCAAAGTGGATGACGCGACCCCGATCCGATCCGATGCAATCGCAAGTAGCCAGCGTCTGTAATCTGACTAACGACATAGGCATAGGAATCCAGTCCGCAGGCCACAATCCGGCGCGGCTCGCCGCTGCCGATTTCCTTTATCAAATTCCCATAACGATCGCGCTCCCAACCAGCATAGCGTTGCTGAATGGGAACCGTAGCCAGGTGTTCGTGGCCGGTGGGTGCATCCAGCGCGAGCCAGCTGGCCAGAATGCCGGTCTCTATATCCTGTGCATGGACACAGAAACTCAAGAATAAAAATGCACAAAGCAAGAACTTGCTGCCAAGTCTGTTCAAATCCAACTCCATTTCAAAGCAATTTGTGCAGCCACTACTTCGGCAATCTAAAGGCCATGATATAGCCACCTTCAGGATCTTCCTGATCTGCCGGCAATACACGAAACCCCGAAGCTGCAGTCGAGTTGTACACCGGCACCGTGATAATGATAGTTTGCTCACCCCCTGGAGAAAGGTAGCTCATCGGCGTGGCATGGGCTGTGAAAGGCAGGGGATTACGCCACAACTCACTGCCATTGCGTATATCGGTGGCGCGAATGGTGTTATCGAAAGTCCCGGCGCTGAATATCAGGCCTCCTGCGGTTGTCATGGTGCCGCCACTCTGGGGTGTACCGATGGTGAGCGGCAAGTAGGTTTTGATGCCCCACGGCCCACTGTCCTTGGCCAGACCGATTGGACGCTCCCAGAGCAAAGTCCGGGTTTCCAGATCGATGGCGGCGAGCACACCGTAGGGCGGTTGATTGCAGGGCACTCCCAGCGGCGACATGAAACGCACGGTGGTATGGGAATACGGCGTCCCGATTTGGTTTCCTGCGACGCCTTCCGGCAGCTCGTCTCTCGGAATCAGCGTCAGCTGATTGCCAACCAGCATGGGGTTAACCACCATGATATTATTCACCTGATCGACACTGACACTGCCCCAGTTGTGGCCGCCGGCGTTGCCGGGAAACTGGAAAATCGTATCGGCGCCAGGAACGGTGAAATGCCCGTCGTAGCGCATTTTCTTGTATTCGATGCGGCACCACAATTGATCGAGGGGGGTGATACCCCACATCTTCGCTTCCGTCATATCGGGTCGAAAATTAGGCATGTCCATGGTGAAAGGCTGGGTTGCGGCGACATAGTCTTCAGGCACTCCACCGTCCTGCGGCACCGGCAGTTCCTGAATATCGAAGATCGGCTCACCGGTGACGCGATTCAACACGAATACTTCGGCGCGCTTCGTTGGCACTAGCACCGCTGGTATTTTCTCACCGTTTTCACCAGGCAAATCGATTAGCACGGGCTGAGAGGGTACATCCCAATCCCACAGATCATGATGCACGGTTTGAAACGACCAGCGTACAGAGCCATTCTCGCCGTCTATAGCGACGATAGAACTGGCATATTGCTCGCTGGACTCCATGCGCTGGCCACCGAAGTAGTCAGGTGTCTCATTTCCGGTAGGGGCATAGATCAAGCCTAACTCTTCATCTACGCTAAACAGACTCCAGACATTCGGCGTGCCTCGTGTATACACTTCGCCTCGCAGTGGTTGCGTATTGATGCCGGGCCTGCCCATGTCCCAGGCCCAGGCAAATTCACCACTGATGGCATCGAAGGCGCGCACCACGCCAGATGGCTCTCCGACAGTGCGATTATCCAGCACCCAACCGCCGACGACTGCATTGCCCCGGACGATGCCCGGTGGTGAGGTTTGAAAATTAAATATCAGGGGATCATTGCCCATGCCGGTAGTTAGATTTATCTCACCCAAATCACCGAACCGGATGCAGCGCTCACCACTGAGAGCATCTACGGCGATCAGTCGCGCATCGGTGGTGGCGGTGAGAATTCGCTGCTGGCATTCGCCATCATATTCCGCTGGCGCCTGGTAGTAGGAGACACCACGACAGCCGGTGGTGAAGTAACGCGCAAACTCCAAGTGTTCGGCATTGATCAGGGGATCGAATTGCCAACGCAAATCGCCGCTATTGGCATCGAGGGCGATGATGATGTTGCCGCCGGTACAGACGTAGAGTAGATCGCCTATCTGCAGTGGGGTCGCCTTGAAGGCGCCGCCGACCTGGGTGCGATAGGTCCAGGCCAGTTCCAGGTCACCGACATTGCCGGTATTGATCTGATCGATTGGTGAGTAACGACTGCCGCCGACGTTGTTGCCATAGCTGGGCCAATCGGTCTGCGTATTGACGGTGTTGATGCCACTGCGTGCAGACAAGGGATTAACATCGTAGCCACTACCACTGTAGACAACGTAGACAGACAGCAATACCACCACCACTGCCGATCCCCTGGAAATATCCGAACGCAACAATGGCGGGGGTTGCCCCTGGTAGAGAGCTCGCCGCAGCCACGGCGTCAGAAACCAAAGCCCGAGGCCGGCAAATGGCAAGATGCGCGGCGCCAGCGCCCACAGATTGGTACCCGATTCCAGTAAGGCCCAGGCTACGGTAGCGATCAGAAGCCCGCCGTAGATGAGGGAGCCGGTGGGACTGGCTTGCCACAGGCGCCTGGCACTGGCAACCAGCACCAGACCCGCCAACAGGTAATAGAATGACCCACCCAGAAATACCAATTGCACACCACCGAGAATCATCGGCGCTGCTATCAGAATCAGCACAATGGGGAGCACGCGAGGAGCTTTCACTGACGACGTAGTGTTCATGAGCTCAACCTTCTTGGTTCTATAGGCACAGTAACGAAGACTATACCCAAAAACCCCATGCACGGCTAATGCAATGCCCGGCTATTACAGTTGTTCTACAAGCCTCAGGATTTCGACCGCTCGTCCTGCCGCTGTTGCTCCTTGAACCGAATCTTCTGCCGGCGCCGGGTGTCGATTGTCGCCTGCATGGGAGCGCCTATGTGGAACTCTCCCCGCTCCCTGGCAAGTCGCATCTGGCGCTCCCTCTCGGCGTAGCGTTTTACCTGATCCTTGCTGTGCTTATCGTAACAATAGTGACAACTCACACCTTTCTGATAATGCTCGCCCTGCTTGTCCTGCTGGGTAATCGGCATGCGACAGGCATGACACTGATCATAGCCGCCCTGCTCCAGATCGTGATTGACGGTTACCCGATTGTCGAAGACAAAGCACTCGCCTTGCCATTTGCTTTCTGCCTTGGACACCTGTTCCAGATACTTCAGAATCCCGCCGCGGAGATGGAAAACCTCTTTGAAACCCTGCTGCTTCAGGTAGGCAGTGGATTTTTCGCAGCGAATGCCACCTGTACAAAACATGGCGACTTTTTTATGCCTTGCCGGATCGAGATTTTTTTGCACGTATTCGGGAAATTCCCTGAAGGAATCTGTCTCAGGATTCACTGCATTTTCAAAAGTACCAATCTCAACTTCATATTTATTGCGCGTGTCCAGCAATAGTACATCCGGGTCGCTAATCAGTTCATTCCAGTCCGCGGCTTCCACGTAGGTACCGACGATAAGATTCGGATCGATGTCTTCCACGCCCATGGTGACAATTTCTTTCTTCAGCTTTACCTTGGAACGGTAGAAAGGGGTTTCATCGACATAGGAATCTTTCGCTTCGAGGTTCGCAAAGCGGACATCTTGTCGCAACCAGTCGATAACCGCATCGACACCCTGCCGTGATCCGGCGAGTGTGCCATTGATCCCCTCGGGCGCGAGCAACAGCGTGCCCCGCACTTGCTGTGCCAGCATTAGTTGACGCAACGGTTCTCGGAATGATTCAAAATCGGGAAATTTCGCGAAATGGTAAAGCGTAGCAACAACCACGCCCTTAACAGGGTCGTTCATATTCAATCCTGGTTGCCTGCCGGAACGTAAATCCGGAGCAAGTTCGTGAGTTGTGGATTCTAGGCGCAAATGCCGTGAGAGTAAAAAACTTTTTAGGATGGTGATGACAGTAATTTAGGCTGCCTCGACGGGATAATTATCAGGATAAACGTTCGACGTACGGAGATTCTGGAGAGCAGATCCGACTGTAGTGATTCCGGGAAAAGCGTCTCCGCGGGAACGGATATGTCCGATTCAGCGCTAGAGAGGATTTTTAGCGCTCGCCCAGGTCCGCCAGGGTCTTGGCGATCAGGCGTTCTACTTCCCGGACTGTAGGACGGGTACCGGTCCCGCCCGTGGTGTCTATGGCTGCGATTCGATCCTGCACGCCAAGCGCCCGCTCATCCATCGCGTCCAGGGCGGCGACCGCCAGCATGGCGATGAATTCACCGTTTACTTGCACTACGGCATGTTCCAGTAACACCTCCAACGCGGTGTCGATATCTGGTCCAGAGCCATAACGGCCCAGTGCCTCCGCCGCTGTGACCCGTACCGATGCAGATGGGTCGGATAAGGCATCGAGCAGGTATTCCCGCGCGGTACTGACCGCAGGTGCCTGGCGCATGAGCAGCCCCAATACCGCCCAGTAACGCACCGCGCTATCGGCGTCGGCCAGCGCTGCAATCAACTCATCCACAGCATCGGGATCCAGCGAGGCTGCCAAATCGGCGGTTCGAACGATGCGCCCCAACGGATATTGCTCATCGTCCTGCGCCACTTCATAGGGAGTGGAATTACGCGAGCGGCTATGAATTTCAGCTTCTGGCAAGAAGCCAAAATCACGGGATTGAAACACCCAGTCTTGCTGCACCTGTCTCAAACGCTGCAAGATCTGCTGGTGTACCGGCGAGTCCGCCAGGTTGTCTATCTCATCCGGATCATTGTCCAGATCATACAATTCCTCCGGCGGCTTGGTTTCCCAAAAGCGACTCTGGGCCACGTTTAAGCGCCCCTCATCAAACATCCGCTTCCACACCTGGGTAGCCTGAGTCTCAAACATATAACTCACGTGCTGACCATAGATCTTGTGAGGCATGTATTGACGCAAATAAATATAGCGCCCGTCCGACACCGTGCGCACCATGTCATAGCGCTCATCCATGCGGCCTCGGAAGGCGTAGAGATAGTCCGGTGGGTCGGTTTGAAAACCGCCGGCAAAGGCATGACCGTGGAGGTAAGCTGGCGGCTCCCTGCCAATCAGACTCAGCAACGTGGGAGCCAGATCCATGAAGTCTACCAGCCGTTCGGATTGGACCCCTGGCGCGTATTCTGCTGGTGCCAGGTGTCTCCATTTTTCGGGGAAGTAGACAATCATGGGCACATGCAGGCCAGAATTAAAGGGCCAGCGTTTGCTACGGGGGAAACCGGAACCGTGATCAGAAAAGAAGAAGACGATGGTGTCTTCTGACAGTTCGGCCTGCTCCAGCGCGCTCAGGGCTTCGGCGACCGCCGAGTCCAATTGCGTAATGCGATCATAGTACTGCGCCCAGTTCGATCTGACCTCCGGTGTATCTGGTTGATAGGCAGGCACCCTGACACCCGCAAGCTCATGAACGGTATTGGCATCGGCCGCCCGAATCTGGCTCTCGTGGGTCATGCCGAAATTAAACACCGAGAAAAATGGCTGCCCCGAACCACGATTCCGCCAGTGGGCATCGCCACTGGAGTCATCCCATACCTGGCCCGGTTCCACCAGATTGTAGTCTTCCTTGGCGTTATTGCTGCAGTAGTAGCCTGCCTCCCGCAGATACTGGGGATACATCTTCATGAACGCCGGCAACGACACAATGGAACGCATATGCTCCGCCCCCAGCGAGGGTGGACACATGCCCGAAATCAATGCAGTGCGGGCCGCGGCACACACCGGCGCTGTCGACCAGGCGCGCTTGAACAACATGCCCCGCGCCGCGAAGTTATCCAGGTTTGGTGTATCGGCATACAGATCACCATAACAACCGAGATGTGGACCATGATCTTCGCTGGTGAGCCAGAGGATGTTTGGTTTTTCCTGCTCAGCTGCATGAACCTGACCGGTTAGCCACAGCCAGAGAGTGCTTAAGAGCGAACGTTGTAAAAACTTGCGTCGGTCCATGGTCAATTCTCGCGAAATGGCTCCGGCTTCGGTTTAAGAGGATTACAATAGTGGATTCATTGAGCTTCAGTACAACCCTCGCGTCAGTCGACCACCAAATCCCTAATAATCGCGCGCATGTCCGTAACCCCACGTCGAAAAGCCTCTACCGGTACCCGCTCATCGTTGCCATGGACGCCGGATGGATCGCCGCGTTCTGTGATGATTGGATTAAAACCGTAGCTGACGATGCCCAGATCCCGGGTGAAATGGCTATCGGTAAATCCGGTGCTGACCGATGGCAATACCCGAGAGTCGGGATGCATTTCCCGAGTGACCTTGACGATGGACTGGTACAGGGCCGAGTCGGTAGCTGATATCGCCGGAGTGAAGGCCATGATGACTTCTATCTCAACGCCGGTTGCTACGATCATATTTCTTACTGTTTCGATAAACTCTTCAGCGGGCCGATCCGGCAGGATGCGGCAATCCAGCTCGGCCCAGGCTTCGGGGGGTATCACGTTGATTTTGTTAGAGGCGCCCATGCGTGTCATGGTACAGGTGTCCCGCGTCAAGGCATGGTGGCCGGCGCTGTATTCCTGAAATTCCTGCATAAAGCCCGGCTCCCTGATTGCGCTAGCAATATTGGCGTAGGCATCTGCCCATTCGTCGTCCATGGACAGCGATAAGCCGGCGAAATAGGCCTCCACTGGCGGGATGATACGCGGGGGAAAGGGGTTTTCTCTGATGATATTCAGCGCCTCAACGATACGGGTTACGGCACTGGTGGTGCGTGGTGAAGAGCCGTGTCCCGGGGTATCCACGGCGGTGAGATGTAACCATACCGGCACCTTCTGGGTGACTTCTACCCCGAACACGACTTGATCCCCCAATCGGCTGCCGGCACCGCCTTCATTGATCAGCAAGCCGGCTCCGGCAAATATTTCCGGGCGGTTTTCCACCAGCCATCCTGCCCCGTAGGCGCCACCGGCTTCTTCATCGGCCGTGGCCACAAACACGACGTCCCGATTCAGTTCCAGGCCAGCCCGATGCAGGCTGATAAACGTGGCGAGTTGAGAGATGCCCGTGCCCTTCATGTCTCTGGCGCCTCGACCCCAGATGTAGCCATCCCGAATCTCGCCGGACAGGGGGTCGGTGGACCAATATTCCCGGTCGGCAGGCACCACGTCGGTATGTTGCAACAGGATCAGGGCCGGTTCATTACCACCGGGTAGTCGCGCCCAGATATTGCCTCGCCCGGGCGCACTCTCTGCGGTTTCATAGGAGATACCCTCGGCATCAAATATCGCAGCATAAAAATCGACGGCGCGGGATTCATTGCCAGGAGGATTAACCGTATCCACCTGGATAAATTCCTGCAGCCAGACCACTGCCTCATCTTCTATGGACTGGGCATTCACATGACTTGCAAGTAAAAGTCCAATGATCAGTAACAATCCTCTTCGAGTTTTCAAACAATATCTCCCAAGCAGTTACTTTCTTGTTGTTTGTGCAGTTGACTATCCTGAAGCTAATCAACTGCTTGCAATCGTTAACGGTGCGCGCGAGCCGCCATCGGAATCTTTAATCTTCGGTTCACGTGCGAGATCGGCGGCGTCCGATACTTTACCATTAAGTTTTCTCGCCATCTCCTGATCTTTTCCATGTGCAGCCATGGCCCATCGGATAAACCTTGGGAAGCTCGTGATCCTTTGGAATTTCGCTTGCCGCGGTGGCCCTTTCTGGTAACATGAAAGGGTCTCCTTCTTAAAGGGGCCACTCGTTAGAGGTGCGTTATCACCTCGCGCCCCCGGTCTCCGCGGGTGCAACCACTAAGAGCTCTTGCCCAGACCCCGGCTAATCGCCGGGGTCACTTGGTTTAGGCCTCCGCTTGGTATTCGCCAAAACGAGATTTAGCGATAAATTCCGGCCAAAAACTCCTTCTCAGCTCGATGCACCGGGCCTGCACCCGTAATTATCTCCAGCCGCAGGCTCCGTTGATAAACAGAATATCGGTCAAGCTACGTAGAAGTTATCATGAGCCAGATAGCTCGCAGACAGGTGCGTGTATCCGGAATTGAAAAAAGAAAAATGTAAGCTGGACGCCGCCATGACCCCAATGAATCGCCATCCTCAACTGCCCATATTCATAACTGTCTTTGTTCTGATTTTGGGCTTTCAGCAAGCCAGCGCAGACAGCGTGAAAATATTAGAATGGAATATATCCGGCAACGAACTTAACGGCAATATCACGAACCAAAATGCAGCCGCAGCAATTTTTAATAGTGAAAATGCGGACATCATCGCTCTGCAGGAAACCGGTAGCGGGGCAGATGAAATAGCCGCAATCCTCGCTGCTGACTATGTTCTGGCCGTGGCTATAGATGGTCAGGAAATATGGCTAAGAAGCGGTGAGAGATTTCAGATTGATAGCACGGGCAGTTGGCCGGGCCTGTGTAACACTCGCAGCCTCGATGGCGCCACGCTGTCCCTCACCGACTTGAATTCAGATGACCGCAGGCTCTACGTCTACATTGCACATTTCTGTATTCCAGATACTTTCGCCGGCAATGTCGATATCAATCCCAACGTCAGCAACGAAGACCAACAAGAGCACCTGTGCATCATTATCGATGATATGGAAGCGAATGCTGCCTTGGGTGTCGTGTTAATTGCCGCCGATTTTAATGACATCAATATTCCAACTGGCGAAAGTCTGATTAGCTTTCTCGAGGGCACTGGCACCCTCAATTGGGGCTTCTGTACAGCGACGGCGATTGCGATGACGGACGTGATCCGGACCGATGTAACGCACATAATGGGAACATCGGATCCGGAGAATTATACCGCCGCAGCCGCGGGCAATCCGTCCTTCGGTCAGCACGGCTATGTTGTCGCCACCCTGGAATTGGCCAATAGCGATTCCGGGTCGGAACCCGGCGCCGGCACCAGCAGAGGAACGGATGGCAACGCCAGTACAGCGATTATTAGCGGGCGGGTGACTATCGATGGCACCAGCGTTGAGGTAAGCACTGTCCTCGACACCGATCATGTCGCGATTACTGGCACCGTCGTCCCTGAGCCCAATCATAATGGTCAGACCGGTGCCCTATATATTGTTATCGCTTACGATGGTGACCTATTCTTTAAGGATACATCCGATGCCTTCATTGCGTGGAATGGAGAACTGAACAGCTTAGGCACCTACCGAGAAGGCGTTTCCCTGGAAGCGAGCATTAGCATCGACGTATTTGACGGGCAATTACTGGGGCTACGTGGCACCTTGGAGATCTTCTTTGCCTATTCTGCACAGGACATACTCTATTACAACCCGACTCTTGTCAGTCTCGAAATTGAGGATAATTCAGGCTAAGGAGTACAGCGGATTTCAGAACGCTTCACTGGCGACAATAATCAAAAACGAAAATTAAAAAATAGAGCGGACAGCTGCGCCAGCAGGCAAGTGATGTCATCTATATTCGAGACTTTCGATAGAAGGATTCAAAATTGTTCATTGCGTTGAGTTTGTCGCCCCGAACTACCAATTCTCTAGCCTATTCACTCCCCTGTGCAGCACTCGCAGCATCGGGAAAATGTTTTGCCTTGCAGTCCGGGCAAATATAATGGGTAAACTCGGCTTCGGTTCGGCCCCGAACATAGGTTTCGACATCCTCCCAAAAACCATCGTCATCGCGGACAGCTTTGCACCAGGCGCAAATGGGAATGATGCCCTGCAAGGTTTCTATCTGTTGGGCGGCCGCTTCGAGATCGAGTTGGGTATCGATCAGCCCGTTATAGGCTGCGGAAGCCAGTACCACTTCCCTGAGATAGAAGGCAACGAGCGCGGAACTACCTATTAGAATGCCGATGCCAACCTCTCCCAATCCAGGCACCAGGGCGGCGAGTATGGGAGCCATGACCGCGACCAGGAAAATTCGATGCACGCCGACTCGCGGCGCCAGGGAGCTGGTGCCCACGGCGCCGGCCGCCGCGCCAAACAGCAGGGCGTAGGTAGACTCAACCCCTTCGCCATAGTGAATAATTGTAGCCGCCGCCGACCAACTGAATATTGAGCATTGAATCAGCAGCAAAATTACAAAATTCCGCACGGCACGCTCACCAACTCGGTCATATCGGGCTTCAAAACCCTTTGCATACTGAATGCGTACCAGGGCGAGAATACCAAGAAAAACCACCACAAGAATCGAGGCTAGCGGGTAATCGCTGCGAATCGAACTGCCGAGTACCGTAATCAGGGCGCAGACTACGTAGACCAGCGGACCGTGTATGGAGCGCTTGCCAAGCTCCAGGGCAGACATGCGTTGATGTATCTTTTGCCGCGCATCCGCGCTGCCGCCGGCAGGGCTCGATACGGGAACTTCGGCGTCGACCTCAACACCATCTGATTTCAGTCTGTTCAAGAATATTCGCTCCAGAAACCACCAGCAGGCTACGTCGATAATAACCCCGAGGCCATCTTTTGTGCCAGTTGTATAAACACGACAAGTTCCGTTAGCAGGCCGGGGCCAGCTACACCACTCAGTCTATAACCACGGGTAATTTTCCCGGCGCACCCCACTCTGCCCATGAACCATCATAGACGGCAAGTTTGTCATAACCGGCCAGATCGGCAGCGAGGGTAAGAATACAGGCGGTGATACCGGAGCCACAGCTGGTAATCAGCTTCTGCTCGACGCTGGCGAGCCGGGAAAATATTTCTCGCAACTCCTCAGCAGATTTCATCATGCCCACATCCAGCAATTCCGGAAACGGCAGGTTTTTCGCATTCGGCATATGACCACTTCTCACACCAGGCCGGGGTTCCTCAGCAGTACCATAGAAACGTCCAGTCGATCTCGCATCGAGAATACTGCAGTTGGCATCATCCAATGCTGCCAACACCACCGCGAAATCGCAAAACAGCTCTGCGGCCGGCTTGGCGTTAAAATTCCCTGCTGGAAATGTCGTGTCCACTGCTCCGGCTGTTGCCAGCCCGGCATGGACCCAGGCCGGTAATCCCCCATCCAGAACCGCCACCTGCTGATGCCCCATGGCCCTGAACATCCACCAGGCGCGGGGACTGGCGTAGATGCCGACATCATCATAGACAACGATGAGGCTGTCCGCGTTAATGCCCAGCTTTTGCACTTCCGCCTCGAACAATTCTGCGCTCGGCATCATGTGGGGCAGAGAACTGTTGGGCCTACACACCTGTTGATCGTAGTCGAAACGACGGGCACCGGGTATCGCCACGAAGCTCCCTGCATTATTGATAGAGACATAGCCAGGCACCACCGGTGGCACGGAAGCATCCAGTACCAGCAAATTTTCCGTAGCCAGATGCTGGCTTAACCAATCGACGTCTACTATTGAGGAAGTGAGTTCAGGCATGATAACCAAGTCCACTGATAAACCGGATTGCCGGGGGATTATTACCCACCTAGCCACAGCAATTTCGCCAGCCTAAAGCTGCAACACGAAATCACGCAGTTTGGCTTTTACTTTTTCAGTGTTTTCCGGGCCGATTCGAATCAGTTGCTTTTGCACGTTTTGTAAATTTTCGATACTGGCATCCGCATACAGATACATGACTGAGGGTTTCACCAGTTGGTAAGGACCCTCAATATAAGGCGTTCGTAGAATAATATTCACTGCCGAGCGCAGGGTGTCATCAAAATTGACATTCCTGAAACCAATTTCGGCATAGGCTTGTTGAAACAATGGCGATAGTGTTCGATACAGGGTCACCGCCTGATCGGTATCCAGCGCCACGAATATATCGATAATTTGATCGAATCTTCCGTGCGCACTTGCATCCATCACGAACAGGTTCTCATCGATATTTTGAACTGGCATCTCCTGTTCAATGCCACGGTAGGGCAGGCCGGTTTGTGGATATTCGCCACGGCTGATGTTGTCCACAAGCACTACAAATTTGCGCACCAGTTGATCACTGGCCAACAGGCGAATCACCGCAACGCCACTGCGGAACGCCCGCAGGCCTTCGAAGACGAGGCCGTCGCTGTCATTGAGGTTGGGTAATTGCACCACTGGACCATCCGGCTCTGCAGCCACCGGCTCGGGCTCGACTACTTCCACCGGCAGAGTCTCCACCACGGGTTCAGACGCGGCGATCGCCGGCGGCTCGGGCTCTGGCTGAAGTCGGATTTCAGGAAGATTGGATGGCGGGGGTTCTTCCACAATCGGCTGCAAGCCAGGCGGCGCGATGACAACCGTGGTGGTTCCCGTCGGCGCTTCAAAGGTAAAGGCCGTATAAACCAGGTATAACAATGTGGATATTGCTATACCCGCTATCGCCCAGAGGCCAAATTTGGACATTGATGTACTCCATTCCTACGTCGGTGGAGACATTTTGGCACAGCCCTCGGGCCACTACAATACGACCACTGTTGCTGCCCCTTTGCGGTCAGGTATTGCCATTATTGGGACACATTCACTAAGCAAGGGCAGAGGGGGTATAGAGGGCTAGTAGCCCTGTCATCTGGGCAACAAAAAACCCGACAGCTGTAAAGTTGTCGGGTTTTTCTTAGTAGAAGCGGAACAAGATGGGTGTCGGAATTAAGACTCTAACACCTTCAATCTGCCCGATCTGTCTTAACTCTTGGGAAAGCCCAGTTCTTCCATGGTTCGAGTTAAATCCTTGCCCGCCGTTGCCGGCTTAGTTTCCTTGTCAATCTTGAGGATGGTGCCATCTGCACCGATATAATAGGTCCAGCGGTTAGCAAAACCAACGTCCATCAAGACTCCATAGGCACCTGTCATCTCCTTAGTAGGATCTGCCAGGATCGGGAATCCAGCCTGATGCTCGTCGGCAAAGGCTGTATTGACTTCCAGTGTGTCCACACTGGCCATGAAATAGGCAACGTCGAAACTTTGAATTTCTTTGGCACTGTCACGCAGCGCTTTACATTGCATAGTTCAGCCGCCGGTAAAGGCTTTGGGAAAGAAGGCAATGACCACAGGTTTTTCGCCCAAAAACTGGGACATGCTGTAGGTCATACCGTCAGATGCCTGCAGTGAAAAATTGGGCGCTTTATCGCCTACTTCCAGTGCGGCAGCAATTTGACCAGTCAGGGTAACCACAGCAAATAAAGCTGACAGCAACACCCGGCTTGATCGGTTAGCAAATTGAGACATAATCTCCTCCGGTTGAAATAAGTGGGTGTCGAAGCCATAGCTGGGACACCTCAATCTGGTTAACGCAGCGGGGGCTTCATCGACCAGGGCTTTTTGTACCCCGTGTGGTCCTATTTTTCCAGTAAAAACGGTCAAAAATAGGTATTTTTGCCGTAGATTGAGTGTAAATGAAGAATTAGGCGGTCAAGGTCGGGTTCCGACCGAGGGAGATGCGGGCAGTCGCACCGGGGCAAGGCGGTTTTTCTGGCAGGCGGAATCCGGATTATGGGATCGTAGCAGGTCTTATAATAGTAGCCGACGTCCGGCCCGCAGTAATTGCTCCGACTGGCTCTGAAGTTGAACAATCTGATTTTCCAACTCACGCAATTGTGCCGCACTCAATTCGGTGGTCGTTGTCCGGATTGTCTCCAATCGCTCTATCGATTGGACAATGTTTCTGGTATGCCTGTTCATTGCATTTCGTTTCGCATCACGCTGTGATTGTCGATAGCGAGGGTTCTCTACCTGTACGTTGTAACACTGCCTGACGATTGCGCCACTGGTCGTTCTCACATTCTGACACCGGGTCTGCGTAACAAATCGGCTGGCCAGGCCTTCGAATGCCGAAACCGGCGTGCTGGCGACGGAGCGCGCGAGGGCCAGGTCGGCCTGGACCTTGTCAGAGACCAGGTGCACCAAAGTAGTAACACCGATATCCGGTTGACCTTCGATACTGACGATGATGCGCTCATAGAATTCACTGAGATCGGTGGCACCATTTGCCAGCGCACGAAAATTCTGCTGCAGCAGATTGTCACGGATCAATTCCAGTTTCCAGCCGCCATAAATCTCTGCATAGGCCAGATAGTGAGAGTCGGTGAGCGGGTACAGACGGCTATTAATATGCAGCGAGAGTTCGTACAGGTCGTCGACTTCCTGCCAGGCTTCCAGCTTGCGATTGAGGTCGATGAGATTGATTAAGACCGGCAGCTGCGTTTCGCTATCTAGCCCGGAACTGATTCGCGCCACCTGCAGGGCGTCGGTGAAAAGTTTCACCGCATTTTCGTAGTCTTCAATTTCATTGTAGAAGCCGGCGAGGTCGGAGTAGGCCTCCAACAAGGCAGGGTCGTATATGCCCAGCTCACTGCGCATGTTCTCAAGGGCTTGCTGTCGTAGTAACAACTCCCGGCTGATCTCCAGCGATCGGGCCCGGTCTCGTGCCTGTTTCTCCTCGTCCGCCTGCGCCTGTGCCCGTTGTTCCGCCTCCGCCACTGCCTTTACTTTGATTAGGAGATCGATACCGACAGCCGCTTCATTCTCGGCGACATCCGGCTGCTGGGCCCACAGCGAAGTCGCCATTCCGAGTAGAATTACGAAGGACAAGCAGAGTCGAATCAGCAGCGCCACCATCAGGGACGATTCGCAGGTTCTCATTTTGTGAACAGGTCTTGCAGACATGATTTTTGTCATCTCTCTATTAGCCATTTCACCTGCTGCGTAATTCCGAATGCTTGGGTGTATTTTCCTCTGTTCAAGCTTATACCGTTATTCACCTGAATCAAGACTTAACCGGGCGCGTGAAAATCCACGTGCCGATTCATGCGCCAGCCGTCATTTGCCGTCCCTGGGGTGCACTTGCAGTGTCACAAACCCTGATCGCTATCAGCGCGGCGACAGTTTCAGCAGGCTATAGCCAATACCTGTTCAGGCTGGCTCATGCGACGCTGTACCGCATGACAAAAGCTAATAGCTGCGTTACTCTCAGCCTCAGTTCCAGGGAACCGATGTGTCGGCAATAAAGCTGAGTACAGCGGCAAATCCTGCCCTGTTAATGTGAGGTACCTGCAATGGCAAAACAATAATGATGACAAATATGAGTCAGCAACCCCAATCCCTGCCGCGTCGGGCGCGCGTGATAGTGAGCATCGGCCTTGCCGGCCTGTTGCTTGCGTCCGCTGCAACCTACGGCCAGGACACCGTCGAATGGACAACGCTCGGTAATGACTTTGCCCATACCCGTTACTCACCCGCCGATCAGATAAGCGCCGACAACTTCGATCAGTTGGAAGTGGCCTGGACCTGGGATGGTTCCAGCTTTCAGGCACAGAGTGGTCGCTCCACGCCAAGCTATATCAACGGTCGCATGTATACCGTGGCCGGAGCCCGCAGGCACGTGATCGCCATAGACCCGAGGACCGGTGAAACCATCTGGTCGTACCGGGAACCGAACACGGAGCGTTGGCAGTATTCCATGCGCGCCGATTACGGTAAGGGCGTAGGCTACGGCGTGGTCGACGGCAAGGACGTGATTTACATCATCTCCCCTGGTTTCTTCCTCACCGCGCTGGATGGCGAAACCGGCGCACCCCTGGAAGGCTTTGGCAAGCCGGTTCCCATCGACGGCTTTCCCGATACCGGGGTGGTAGATATGTTGGCTGACCTGGGTCATCCCTATGATCCTTACAAGGGCCTGCCTCTGGAACGTGGCTATATTACCTCTTCCTCACCACCGATCGTCGTCAATGGCGTGGTGGTGGTGGGTAATTCCGCCGAGCAAGGCTATAACCAGTCGCGCATCGAGAATGTGCCCGGCGACATGTTGGGTTACGATGCCAGGACCGGTGAGTTCCTGTGGAAATTCAACGTCATCCCCCAGCCCGGCGAATACGGGCACGAAACCTGGGAGAATGATGCCTGGCAATATACCGGCGATATCTCTTCCTGGGCACCGCTCTCTGCGGATCTGGAACTGGGCCTGGTCTACATTCCCACCAACGGCGTCACCATCGACTACTATGGTGGCCACCATCCCGGTGACAACCTCTACGGTACCTCCCTGATCGCCCTCGATGTCCGCACTGGCGAACGGGCCTGGCATTATCAGCTGGTGCACCATGACATCTGGAATTTCGACACGCCGACCGCGCCAATACTGCTGGATGTGATGACAGATCAGGGACCGACCGCTATCGTCGTGCAACCAACCAAGCAGGGCCTGGTCTACACGTTTAATCGGGAAACTGGCGAACCGATCTGGCCTATAGAAGAACTGCCAGTGCCGGCTTCCATCGTTCCCGGCGAAAAATTGTCGGAGACGCAGCCGTTTCCAACCAAGCCTGCGCCTTTCGATATGCAGGGCTTGAGCGAAGATACCCTGGTGGATTTCACGCCGGAGATTCGGGCACAGGCAATCGCCGCGGTGGCCGAATTCCAAATGGGACCGGTGTTTAATCCACCTCTGCACCGAGACAATCCCCTGGGTAAGATTTCGGCGATGATATGTCCTTCCGGCTCGGTCAACATCACCCATCCGTCGGTAGCCGATCCGGTTACCGGTATCCTCTATGTGACCTCCCGTTCCGGCTGTAGCTCCAGATCATTGGTCACCGGTGCCGAAGCAGATACCTACTATGAGGCACCAACCGGTGTGACCCTGTCCCAATATGCAGCGGGCAGAGGTGGTCCCACGCCCAGGCATCCCCTGGGTATTCCATTATGGAAGCCGCCCTATAGCCGCATTACCGCGATAGACATGAACACCGGTGAGCATCTGTGGATGATTCCAACTGGTGAGACACCGGCGCGAATCGCAAACTTGCCGGAGTTGCAGGGAGTTGACATCGGCAACACCGGTACCGGCAACGCAGTGCCGATGGTGGCCACCGCCACCTTGTTGATCTACTCAGACGTCACCAGCGATGGCACCCCGCAGCTATTTGCGATCGACAAGGCAACCGGCGCCGAAGTCGGGCGGGTTGAGGTGCCAGCCGCCAGTCGTTATGGCATGAGCACCTGGATACACGAGGGTCATCAGTATGTGATCCTGCAGACCGGCAGCAGCCTGACGGCGATGGCGCTACCGGGCGCAGATTCAGGTACTGGGGCTGTGGCCCACTAACGAGGATTTACCGGGCCTGGGACTCAGGCTCGTTGAAACGAATTCACAACAGCAATAAAACTGAAATTTTCGAGGAAAAATCCATGAATAAATCAAAACTGCTAGCCTCCGCTGCCTTGCTCGCGACCGTCGCGACGCTGGCCACCATCAACTCGCAAGAGAACGAAATGAGCTTCTTCATTACCAGTGCCGGTTCCGGTGACGGCGCCAATCTGGGAGGGCTGACAGGCGCAGATGCACATTGTCAAACCCTGGCCGAGGCGGCGGGCTCCAGCGGCAAGACCTGGCACGCCTACCTGAGCGCTCATGCCAGCGGCAATCAGCGAGCCGTCAATGCGCGCGAAAGGATTGGTTTTGGCCCCTGGTACAACGCCAAGGGGGTCGAAGTAGCATCGACCCTGAACAATCTGCATAGCCCGGTCATGCAACTGGGCAAGGAAAATTCTCTCACCGAAAACGGCGACATGGTAAACGGGCGTGGTGACTCACCCAATCAGCATGACATACTCACCGGGTCCACACTGGATGGCCGTACCATCGATGATGGCAGCAGCCATACCTGTAATAACTGGACCAGCAACAGCGACGGTACCGCACAGGTAGGTCACTTCGACCGGACCGGTGGTGGCGCCAACCCCAACTCCTGGAATAGCGCACACGGCTCTCGCAGTTGCAGCCAGGAAGACCTGATTGCGACCGGAGGCAACGGCTATTTCTACTGCTTCGCCATCGATTAATCGATACGCCTTTGAAACTCTATGGCATGGCGCAGTCCCGTTCCTTCCGGGCGCTATGGGCTCTGGAAGAAAGCGGACTGGATTATGAGTATGTGGCGATAAAGCTCTTCGGCGATCCGGCGGACTCTGATAGTGCCCAGAATGTAGAATACCTGGCCCTGAATCTGCAAGGGAAAGTGCCAACACTGGTGCATCAAGACCTGGTACTGACCGAGAGTGTCGCCATACTCAATTATATCGGCAGACAGGCGCCGGACTCCGAACTGCTGCCACGGATAGATACCGCTAGCTATGCCCACCACGATGAATTGGTTTGCTTTATCCTGGCCGAACTGGAGCAACCGCTGTGGAGCAGTGGCAAACACCGCTTCGCCCTGCCCCCTGAACAGCGCATCCCGCAAATGCTGGAGACTGCGAAATTTGAATTCGCGAAAGCTGTGAGCACCCTGGACAAATTGTTAGGAGACGATTTTTCCACCATCGATGACTTTTCGATTGGAAAAAATTTCTCGATAACAGACCTGTTACTCGCTCATACCTTTAACTGGGCCATACGCTTCGAATTCGATGTGCCTGAAAAATACGTGGAACTGCGCGACAGACATTATCAGAGACCTGCTGCGGTACGGGCCATGGCGGTTATCGAATAGTGACCGGGGTAAGGTTTCCCCGGTGGACACTGTTACTGCTACCGGTTTTCGGATTTTCTTCTGCGGCGTTGTCTCAGCCCCCAGATGCGGACCGTCTCGGGCCTGACCAACTGCAGTATTACCTGATGCAGGCCTTTCATGCAGATTCGGCGGAGAACCGACGCCCCCTCAATCATATCGGTATTCAAGTGCAGCCCAGCGCCAGTGGCTATCTGGTCACGGCGGTGCTGGAGGGCTACCCCGCTCATCTCGCCGGCATCAATCGTGGCGACATAATCCAGTCTGTCAACGCTATGCCTTACCACCCGGTTTACTCCTTCAATGCGGCGACGAGCGGGCCCGGTGATTTCCCTCCATCCAACACGAGCTACGAAATTACTTGGCGCAGAAATGACGGCACCTCATCTGCAAGCCTGATGCCGGTGTATGAAAATCTTTATGACAGCTATCGTTCTGCCACACTCAACAGCATTCAGGTATTTCCGTCGGGCAATAAATTAGTTGGCTATGTCCGCCTGTGGGGATTCTCCAGATCCAGCAACGACCTCGTGTCATTCAGGCAAATATTGGCGGAATTTGATGATTGTGACGGGCTCATCATCGACCTGCGTAACGCCTACGGCTTTCTGGGGCACCAACATCTCGACCTGATATTTCCCTCGCGACGGCGCCTGTTTCAACTTGGGGGCGTCATCAACGAACACGTCGATTTGTCCCATACCGAATCGGCTCCCAGCGAAACCTATTATCAGAAACCCATCGCGGTACTGTTGAATTCAGCAACCGCAGGCGGTGCCGAATTATTTGCCTATCAGCTTGCCAAGCTAGAGCGAGTCATCACTGTGGGAGAGGCGACCCCGGGCAGGATTGGAGGTTTTCACCAGGTTTCGGCAATGGCATCAGCCGAGCTCGAATACCGTCCCGCTGTGGAAACCCTGATAGATGGTAGTGTGTTCGAATCTTCGGGCGTGCAGCCGAAACAGGTGGTTGCTTATCCATTCTCCCAGAGCAGCCGCGGCGACCCGCAATATCAAGCGGCTCTACTCACTCTCCTGGGCATCATATAGAAGACTCAGGGATCGCTCGTAGCTCCCTTCTGGCGCTCCGATTGTTGCCAGTTGAGTCGACGGTAGTCGAATCCCTTCTCTATAGTCGGCTTCACCACCGCGAAGTACGGAGACAAATCGAAATCCCGCGGTGTAAATAGTGTGAAGTGGCGCTTTTTGTATTGCAGCTGTTCGCCAGCAACCCCCTGAGCAGCTTCGCTGGCTGCGCCTCCCCTGGGAAATATAGGATAATCGATGGACTGAAAGGATTCGGCTATCAGGGTGGAACAAATAGCTCTGGTGGGTTCACCGCTGCCGAGGCCGATCATGGCGCGGCGGTATCGATTAGGAACAGCAGGTTTCTGAATTAGATAACGAATCAGATCGAACACATTCTTTAGATCGTAAAGATGACCGAGTTTGGATTTTGCGAATACGATCAGCCTTTCGGTGTCTTCGCTGCTCAAGTCTACCGGCCGACAGATGCGCAAATTGAAATTGGCATAGCGCTCCACGCTCACCAGGCGCACCCCATGATTCAGATCCGCTTCCAGCAAATTCGCCACGTCACTAGCCTCGGCCCCGCCTCCTACGTAGAGACAGGCATGGGACCAGGAAGACTGAGTGAGATACTTGATGGCCGTGCTGATGCGGGTATTCCCTTCCACCAACAGGATGTCGCCGGCTTGCAGAACCGCCGCCACATCGGCCGCCGACACCCTATCGATGCGCTGATATCCCCCCTGGGTCTTCGTCAGGTAGGCAGCCAGTCGCTGGCCTATGGCTCTAGTGATGACACTCACATCGATCTACTTCTATTTCCTGTTGGCGACAGCCGCCGCCTAGTTCATGGATTGATTCTTAATGGACCGCAAAAATCGGGTATACTGGCGGGCCATTTTCCACGAGCTTGCCAGTAGCCAGATACAGTGTAATCGAATCCATAGGAGTAAGAAAATGACCGCGGCCTACAATAAATTTTATATCAACGGTGAATGGATGCTGCCTGCTGATAAATCCATCCTCGACGTCATCAATCCAGCCACCGAGGAGGCCTTCGCAACCATCGGCATGGGTACCGCCGAAGATGTAGACGCGGCAGCTAGCGCCGCCAGAGCCGCATTTCCGGAATGGTCACAGTCGACGGTCGATGAACGCAAGGCGGTTATCGGCAAGATTCTCGCAGGCATGAAGGAGCGCGGCGAAGAACTGGCCATCGCTATATCAAATGAAATGGGCGCGCCCATGGGTCTGGCCAGGACTGCACAGCTGGGCAGCGGCATGGGTCATTTCGCCAATATTCTCAGCGTGCTGGAAAATTACGAGTTTGAGGAAACCCGGGGTTCTACCAGGATCGTAAAGGAGGCGGCTGGCGTCTGTGGCTTCATCACTCCCTGGAATTGGCCTCTGAACCAGATCGCCTGCAAGGTCGCACCTGCACTCGCGGCCGGTTGCACCATGGTCCTCAAACCGAGTGAAATCGCTCCCGTCAGCGCCTATCTACTGGCGGAGATCATCGCCGATTCCGGCCTGCCCGCCGGCGTATTTAACCTCGTTAACGGCGACGGTCCCACGGTCGGCGCAGCGATCTCTGCGCATCCGGAGATCGACGTGGTGTCATTCACCGGCTCTACCCGCGCCGGACGCGCAGTTGCGAAGGCGGCAGCCGACGGTATCAAGCGTGTGACCCAGGAACTGGGCGGCAAGTCAGCCAATATTATCCTGGACGATGCACCGGATTTCGCCAAGGCAGTTAGCGGCGGCATCATCGGTTGTTTTGGTAACAGTGGCCAGTCCTGTAACGCTCCCACGCGCATGTTGGTGCCGAAGGCACGCCTGGCTGAGGCCATGGAAATTGCCACGGCGGCAGCGGCTAAAGCCAGTGTTGGAGACCCATCGGATGAAAATACCCGACTCGGTCCTGTGGTGAGCGAATTGCAATTCAACAAGATAACGGCACTGATCGAAAAAGGTATCGAAGAAGGGGCCGAGTTGCTCGTGGGCGGACCTGGCCGACCGGAAGGCTTCGACAAGGGATATTATATTCGACCCACTGTGTTCGGCAATGTAACAAACGACATGACCATAGCGAGAGAAGAAATTTTCGGCCCGGTACTCGCAATTCTCGGCTACGAAGACGATGCCGATGCCGTTCGCATCGCCAACGACACGGAATATGGACTGTCCGGTTATGTATCTGGCGAGCCCGAGCATGCGGAAAGAATCGCACGCCAGCTGCGCACCGGCATGGTACATATTAACGGCGCCGGTCCCGATTTCTCAGCCCCCTTCGGCGGTTACAAGAAATCCGGCAATGGTCGCGAATGGGGCGTGGAAGGCTTCGAAGAATATCTTGAAACGAAATCCATGATGGGCGCCGCCTGATTCCTAGCAGGCATAAGAAGGTAGAGTAATGTCGGTTGAAATAAAAAAGCCTGCCATCGATATTGGCATCGTCGCCGATCCAGACGGCAACTGGGTGGAGCTGTTGCAGACGGATTAAACGACTGGCGATGCCAAGCAAGCCGGTTCTATACTGAGCTCATGCTTGAGTTATTTCTTTTACTCGGCTTCCGCTGATAATTACCGATGTCACCTATACGGTGATAATGATTTTTATTACTACAAGTGTGACAGGTCGGTTATTGATTTCTGCTAGCTTGTTTCAATCACTTCTTGACCTGAGGCTAGACAGATAACCACCCATACATTAGAGGCAAAAGATATAGCCCTGTTTATGTCAAAATGGATTGCGGGGGGCTCTATTTTTAGCGAGGGTATCAGGTGCCGGTGCGAGATTGGAGAAAAACCCCAGTATTTTTAGCGAGAGGAGTACTGTATCTCCTCGTGACAATTCATCTTATTCTCCCCTTTACCCCGGTTAATCCTCATCCCGAAATAAGGATAAAATAGCCGGTATTATATTGGCGACACTATTTTTAACCCTGGGGATTCGTTCGTTGCGTAAACCCAATTCAAGCTTTAAATCGGGGCTTGCATTATTGCTTATCGTATATTTAGTGAGTGCGGCGACCGGGGCTTCATCCCTGGGCGAAGGCCTCATTGTGAAAATTGTATTCGCATCTTTACTGGGCGCCGGCATATACTCGACGCGTGGGAAAAGAGCCAGACCTACCGCTAGCTGAACATCAAACCAACAGGATCGATGGAGGAATTCCTCCATTACCAACATCCTGCTTTTCAGCTACTGCTTACTTCCAAACACTGCGAGCAGTCAAGGTAATATCAAATACCTGGCCAGATGCCTGTCCCACGTGAATAATGAAGGTGTCTGCATCCGGGTGACTATAAGCCAGAGATGCCATGCCGCCTTCCGACACCGCCTTGAATTTCACGCTATTCTCGCCAATCTCTTCCAGCTCCATTTCCTGTGCGCCTTCGGTGCGCGGAGCCATGCCAGGGTCCCATTGCTGGATGTGTAATACCAGCGAGCCATCCACTTCTTCGATGGTGATCATCTCGAACATGCTGGTAGCGTCGTTGCCAGTCATTCTGACCATGGCGGCGATGGAACCACCCTCTCCGGCTATCCAGTTTTCTTCCAGTTGATTCGGACCCAATGCCCCCGCCCAATTACCTGTCATCCAACTAAGGTCTGCCACCGTAGCCGGCGGACCCGCATAGACAGAAGCGCTGAGCAAAGCCAATAGGTTCAGCGCCAGAATAGCCGTTAATTTTTTCATTATCGTTTATCGCTCCGTTTTATCATTGTAGTGAAATATCAAGAAATTGGAATTGAACCGGATACCTGCGCCGCCAATGTTGCGAGCCCTAATCCGATCATAGCTTACTTCGTCCTCTGTGCTCGAATTTTCCCCAGCCATGAGCCCAGCGTGCTCCAGTCCATCCTGAACATGTGAGGAGCACCATCGAGTATGGCCGCATCCAGTTCTACACCGGCTTCGGTGAAGATTGCTACCGTTTCTTCAAATCGGTCCGCCCAACCCAGTTGATCTGCGCCGCCGATGCGAAGATAGACCGGAAATCCCTGTAGGGCCGCATTCGCCCTGTTCTCACTTAACAGCGCCGGGACTGCAGCTACACCGAAATATCTTGAAGGGTCTGAGCGAGCGATTTCCAATGCCGACATGCCACCATTGGAAACACCCGCGAGCAAAACCTTGCCCCCGGCGACATCGTCTCGCTGCTGCAATTTATCGATAAGCAAAGAGATCATTTCATTGTTTTCGGAGCCACGGAATGAGCGATTGTTAGGGGATATGGGCACTGCCACGATCCAGCCACGTTGCGCGAAGCCGGAACCGAGCCATTGCGAAGTGTCGCGGGAGATAGAAGCATTGCCGGCTCCGCCTCCCATCAATATTACCATGGGCTTCGGTGCATCGGACGCTTCCCCTTCGACCATGAACACATTCAGCACCGCATCATTAGCAAGTACGATTCGTTCCTGAGCTTGCAGGCTCGCCGATGCGAAACCCACTGCTAACAAGCAAATTAGCAGTAACAGATGTTGAGTCAGTTTAGACATTTCCTGCCTCCGGATTGGTGTCGCCTCTATTCTCTTTTTTTATAAATGTCTTCGAACTTTTCATGTAAGCGGCGCATACCACCCAACCATCGATCATAGTCGTCAGTCTTGCGGCGCATATAAGTTAACACTTCCGGGTGTGGCAGCACCAGGAACCGCTCCTTCTCCAGCGTTTCAATCACCGTATCAGCCAACTTTTCCGGCTCCAGCATGCCATCCAATCCAGCCACACCGCCATCGCCTCCGGCTGTCATCGCGGTGCGCACAGCCTGTGGACACAACACAGAGACCTTGATGCCCTTGTTGCCATAGCTAATGGATAGCCATTCTGCAAAACCGATCGCCGCATGTTTCGTCACCGAGTACGGCGCGGAACCGACCTGGCTCAGAAGTCCTGCGGCCGACGAGGTGTTCAGCAGATACCCCTCGCCCCGCGCCAGCATACCCGGCAGCACCGCACGGGCGGCAAAAATGTGAGACATCACATTGATTTCCCAGATGGTTTGCCAGGCCTCGGTAGAGACATTCTCACCACCGGCGGTAAAAATACCCGCGTTGGAACAGAACAAATCGATGTGAGAGAAGCTATCCAGGGTCTTTGCTACCAGCTCGTTTACTTCTTCTTCAACGCCGACATCGGTCTTCACCCCCAAGGCCTGGGTGCTTGTAGAGATGTCCGCAACAGTCTGGTCGATGCCTGCCTGGTTAATATCGGACACCACAACTGCGCTGGCGCCCTCCTGCGCAAAGCGCTCACAGAGAGACTTGCCAATGCCGCTAGCGCCTCCAGTTACTACAACAACCTTGCCCTTAATCTGCATATTTCTTTGTTCTCAATTACGCGCTTAGCATTTGACCCAGGCGCTGGCTGATGATCTCTTCGGCTTCTGCCACTATACGAGTAATCAGTTCCTCACAACTGGGGATGTCATCGATCAGCCCGACGATCATGCCGGCGGACCAGATGCCCTTGTCGAGATCACCGTCATCGAACAGTTCCCTGCCCTTGGTGCCCTGCACCAGGGGTTGGATATCTTCGAATCGGGTGGGTCCTTCTTGTGCCTCAATTTCCAGCACTTTCTCTGCGATACTGTTTTTAAAGACCCGAGCCGTATTATTCAGAGTCCGGTAGATGAGAGCAGTATCCAGCTCAGAAGCTTCCACCATCTTCTGTTTAACCTTGTCATGGATAGGTGCTTCGATGGTGGCCATGAAACGGGTACCCATGTTGATGCCGTCTGCCCCCATTGCCAGCGCAGCGGCCAGACCCCGCCCGTCACCCAGACCGCCGGATGCCAGAAACGGGATTTTCAATCGTTTGGCGGCGAGTGGCAGCAAGATCATATTGGTCACGTCATCTTCGCCGGGATGCCCGGCACACTCAAAGCCGTCGACGCTGACCATATCACACCCTATGCGTTCCGCTTTCAGACAATGGCGTATGGACGTACATTTATGAATTACCGTGATGCCCGCTGCCTTGAACGGTGGCAGGAAGGGTTCGGGATTGCGGCCCGCGGTTTCCACGATCTTAATCCCCGAATCCACAATAGCCTGAGCATATGCCTCATAGGGCACCGGTTTGATGGTGGGAAGAATAGTGAGGTTTACCGCGAATGGCTTGTCCGTCATCTCCCGGCAACGGGCAATTTCTTTCTGCAGGGCCTCCGGTGTGGGCTGGGTGAGGCCGGTAAGGATGCCGAGGCCGCCGGCATTGGAAACCGCCGAGGCCAGTTCAGCCAAACCCACCCATTGCATGCCTCCCTGGACAATCGGATGCTCTATGCCGAGCATCTCCGTAATTCTGGTTCGCATTTTCTGCTGTTCCCCCTCTGGATACGTCGTCTACCGCATGATTTATATGGTCTGTCTCAAAAATCGAAGGCTAGTTTACGTGGTATGGGGCATCGGTGCAAAGCCAGGGGATTCGGGGATATTTATGTGTTATATTTGCCAGCGTTTAGGCCGTCCGACATTGAATATGCTTCTCGCAGAGGCAATGAAAGCGGCACTTACGGAGTTTGTTCAGGTTCAGTTCATGAACAGGAGCGTATAAAGTGCCCGCAACTGCCGGAGAGCAGGATTCAGCATTTAAGCAATAACCCCATGGAGAGAAATATGATACGCAAGCTATTGCTTTGCAGCATTGCCGCCACCACCACCCTTATCACCATCCCTGTTTTAGCCCAGAACGACCAGCAGACCATTGAGGAAATCCAAGTCACGTCCAACAGCAGACGCTCCCAGGGACTGGCCGACGTCAATGCGGCCGTTTCCGTTTTAGGGCAAGCGGAGCTGGATCTGATCGGCCTTACTCACTACCAGGAGGCACTGAATCGCCTGCCTGGTTACAGCGGCCACCGCAATAATGGCCAGGAAAGCCTGAATGCGATTCGCTCCCCGATTCTCACCGGCGCCGGAGCCTGCGGTGCATTTCTGATTGCGGAAAACGGCATTCCGGTACGCTCCAGTGGTTTCTGTAATGTCAACGAGATGTTCGATACCCATTCGGAGAATGCGGCACGAGTGGAATTGGTTCGTGGCCCCGCCAGTGCTTTCTACGGCTCCAATGCCGTACACGGCATGATTAATGTGGTCCTGCCGGAGCCCGGTGATGCCGGTGAATTGACACTGGAAAGTGGCCCTGAAGGCTCTTATCGAGTGAAGGGTCGTTACGGCCGCGACTACGGTAAATTAAAGCAATTGCTGTTGTTCAACGGCGTCAATGAAGACGGCTACCGCGACGACAGCGGTGTCGATCAGCAGAAAGTATCCTGGCTGTATAGTTATGACAGCGACAATGGCACCCGATTCGACGGTGGCTTCACCTTTATTAATCTAAATCAGGAAACGGCTGGTTACGTAGTCGGCACCGATGCCTTCGAAGGTAGCCGCAGGGACAGCAACCCCAATCCCGAAGCCTTTCGCGACAGTGTCAGCACCCGCGTCTGGACGACTATCTCGCGCACTGTTAACGACTGGGACGTGGTTTTCACACCTTATCTGCGTGACGTTAACATGACCTTCATGCAGCACTTTTTGCCCGGGAAGCCAATCGAGGACACAGAACATCGTAGCCTGGGTTTTCAGCTCGCCGCCTATCGAGAGTTGTCGAATGGTGCAAATTTCGCCATGGGTTTCGACCTGGAAGACACCGAAGGCAACCTGAAACAGTTCCAACCCAACCCAACCACGGGTTCATTTTTCCTACGCAATAGCATCCCTCAGGGCAGGCACTACGACTATGAAGTGGACGCTACTCAACTCGCCGCCTTCATCAACTATGAACAGCGCTTCGATAATGGCTGGGAAATCTCTCTCGGCCTGCGGGTCGAAAACATCGACTACAGTTACGACAACCAGATGATCGATGGTCGTACCGATGAATTCGGTGTGCCTTGCCGCTTCGGTTGCCGCTATAACCGACCCTCCGATCGTGATAACAGTTTTACCGATATCTCACCAAAGCTGGGTCTGAGCTACGCCCTGAATGAAGTGAGCACTTTACAGATTCGGGTGCAGCGGGGCTTTCGAGCACCACAGGCGACTGAATTATACCGACTCCAGAATGCCCAGACCGTCGCCGACCTGGATTCCGTAGAACTGGACAGCTATGAGGTGGCAATCAACAGCGCCGGTGACGGCTGGAATCTCTCGGCCAGCATCTATTACATGGACAAGGAAAACGAGATAATTACCGACAGTTCACGTCTCAACTTGAATGGCAATCATACCAAGCATCGCGGGATTGAGTTCGACTTTGGCTATGATATTTTAGACACACTTGCAGTTCGTGGCGTCTTCAATCTTGCCAGTCATACCTACGAGAACGATCAATTTTCAGGCGGCATCAACATCAACGGTAGTGACGTCGACTCGGCGCCAAATAGCTTTGGCAATATTGGACTACGGTGGCGCCCTAACTCGGCCTGGTTTACCGAACTGGAAATGGTTCACATGGGCGACTACTACACGAACCCCGAGAACACAGCCTCCTACAACGGCCACGATATCGTCAATCTGCGAACTCAATACAGGTACAGCGATACTTTGAGTTTCTCTCTCAATATTCTTAACTTGCTGGATGAAGAATATGCGGAACGAGCGGACTGGACGACCTTCACCGGCGATCGTTATTTCCCGGGCGAACCGGCTCGTGCCTACTTCGCTGTACACTGGAAATACCGTTAGTGTGACATACAGGCTCTAAAGCTATATAGTTGAAAGGATATGCCGACTCGAAGTCGGCATTTTTTGTGATACGGACTCTTAGAGATCGATCAATACCATCAACAAAATCTGGACTAACTGCAATCGACACCTCCAAATCAGAAGCCACCCCCTTTCATAGTTTGCTCGACTATTTTTCACGGCCTATTGAAATAAAAAGACTTTAATTATGTAACTGCAGCATTGCCGCCACTTAAACCCAGGGTTTCCTGATAAAACTCAAGTTCAGTAAGCAAGGCCTGGACCTGGTTCTCCAGTCGGCGAAAACCATGGCCTTCGCCCTCAAACGCCATATAGCGCACATCGACGCCCTTTTGTTTCAATTTATTACATATTCGCTCCGCCTGCTCGGAGGGCACTACCTTATCCTCCAGGCCCTGCAATAACAGCAACGGTGCACTAATCTTGTCGATGTTGTAGATCGGGGACCGATCCCGGTAGGTTTGTTGCGCCTCCGGGTATGGTCCAATCAACTGGTCCAGATATCGCGATTCAAATTTATGAGTACCCTGGGCCAGAACCTCCAGATCGCTGACCCCGTAGTAACTCGTGCCCGCAGCGAATAAATCACAGGCACTTAAGGCTGCCATAACCGCATAGCCTCCTGCACTACCACCATGGATTGCAATTTTTTCAGGGTCGACCAAGCCCTCGGATATCAAATGCTGTACGCCAAAAATAATATCCTCGAGATCGACCACTCCCCATTTAAGATAGAGACTACGCCGAAATTTCCGCCCAAACCCGGTGCTGCCCCGGTGATTAACATCCAATACAGCGAAGCCCCGACTGGTCCAATATTGAACTTTTAAATTCAGAGAAACCTTAGCCGCACTGGTCGGTCCACCATGTATGCTAACCAGCAGGGGAGGCTGATCGTTTTCATTTCCCGTGAACACGGTGTTTACGGGTGGGTAGAAGTTGCCATAGGCAATTTGCTGGTCTGCCGTATTAAAACAAATGATTTCCGCTTGAGAAATCATCCCCCTATCAATCGACGATTCCTCGGTGATTGACATTTTTTTAATTGCCAGAGAATTGATTTTTCGTGGCTTAGCCACCGCCAAACTATGAATGCTGTTGGCCCTTACTGGTGAGGCAGCAGTGAAATACACCTGCCTATCGATTGTGACCAGGTTTTCCAGTTGCCCGTAACCATCTTCAATGATAAGCAGATTGCTCTTCCCTGCCGCGCTCGATTCGATAATCCCCAATTCCCATCGACCGTTGCGGGTTAAGCTGACAACAATGGAATCATCCCCTAGCAGAGCATAGTTGCTGGCACCAAGCACCCAGGCTGCTGGCGCAAAATCTGCTGTCAGAGAACAGACAGGCTCGGGTTCGCAAGAAGCTTCCAATTTATCGGCAGTAACGCGATACAAATTCCACCAGTCAGACCAATCTGCAATAAAATACAGTTGCCCCTTGTTATCAAATTGAGGCTGAACCAGGGACCCGCTGGATGGTTGCTGAACTTGTCTGATGTTCGTCAGCTTGCCTTTGCTATCGAAATTCGCCAGGCGGATTTCGGTATCGTCCCAGGGCATATTGGGGTGAGACCAGGTCTGCCAGGCCAGGGTTTTGCCGTCGGGAGATAAGCGGGGCGTCGAAACAAAATCGGTACCTTGGAATAAAATTTCGCCTTCATCTCCCGATTCCAAATCTATGGCCACGAGTGTATTAACTACCCCCCTGGCATCAAAATCGGTGTCGTCGACTAGACGATGATCCTCTCGCACACAGATCAAGCGCTGGCGATGAACATCGACCAGAAAATCGGCGTAACGAAAATTGCCAACTTGATCCGACTCAATCTGGGTAAGTGGAACAGGCGCGGCAATGGGATCTTGCGCATTCCCCCCCAGGGGCTGTTTGTAGATTAGCTGATCGACCAGATTACATACGTATAAATGATTCTCATGAACTACATAAGGTAATCCGCCATATTCGTGTACTCGGCTTCTAACATTAATTTCATACGCTGAAATCCTTCTGAGTTCCCCCATATCGGATAAATGCCAAACTGCCAGTTTGTCTTTTTCTCCAGCTTCAGAATTGACGAAATAGACTCCATCGGACGCAGGCCGGACAAAATTAATGTCGTTGGAATCTCGACATACCTTCTCCGCTGTTAGCGCAGAACCCCAGTTGCCGTATGCAGCTTGCCGTTTTGTTGTCATCGCCGTTTATCCATACCCATGGACTCGACCACGAATCACCGAGAGATAGAGACCTGGAAGACAAACCGCAGCCGCCAGATAAAAGCTAAAACTGATAGTTCGTTCCAGAGCCGGATAGCTGGAAGGCTCTATTTGAGCCGTGCCCAGACTCAATGCCATGACCAGTGTAAACAGCACCATACTCATCAACTGACCCAATATGCGTGTCGTGGATACAGCAGCGGCCGCGGCTCCGAGATGCTTCTTTTCCACTGAGCCCATGATGGCGTTGACGTTTGGCGAAGAAAACAAACTAAAACCCAAACCGGTGACAATCAGCGCCGTGACTATCGTAGCAGTGCCGGAGTTACTATCGAGCGAAGCGAATAAGACGAGTCCGATGGCGGTAATAGCCATGCCGGCGGAAGCCAGTATCCTGGGTTCCATGTGATCTGACATCTTCCCCATCAACGGCGAAAAAACCGCCATAGTCAGTGGTTGTATCATCATGATCATGCCCGCGTTGGTGGCTGTGAGCCCTTTCAGATATTGCAAGTAGAGACTCAGCAAAACTACGTTCATGAAGGTGGCACTGTAGATGATGAACGATGCGAGGCAGGAAAAAGTGAAGACTCGGTTGGTGAAAAAAAGCATGACATCCCAAATAGGGTATTGTTTCGATTTCGCTTGTTGGAAAAAAACCACGAATCCGAACAAACCCGCTGCAATAATCAGATAGCTGTATTGCCTGGGCAACAGGGAAACTCCCAGGCAAATGACGAAGATTGCCAGGCAATAGTTCAGTGCCCCGGAGAAATCGAATGTACCCTTCTCTTCTGCTACCCATTCTCCTTTCACCTTATAAACACCCACAAATAGCACCAACACGGCAATGGGTATCTGCAGAAGAAAGTTAGCCCTCCAACCCAGTTGATCCACCAGCAATCCTCCCAGCAGTGGTCCACCGGCCAGACCGAAATAGATCACCGACACTACCAGACCGATCACTCGCCCGCGGCTTGCGGCTGGAAATACCGACGAAACGATTGCCATTTGAGTCGCATATAGCATGGCGGCACCAAAACCTTGCAGAAATCGTGCCGTAATAAGTAGCGCCGCGCTGTTTGCCAACGCCGCCAACAAGGACGCAAGGATTACAGCGACAGCGCCTGTCAGAAATATTTTTTTGCGACCGTACATGTCAGCAAGACGACCAAAGATAAGAACAAACATGGCGCTTGCCATCAAGAAAGCGGTAGGAATCCAACTCAGGCTACGGGCCGAGAGTGACAGATCTTCGGCGATGGCTGGTAGCGCTACATTAACCGATGACAGCATGATCGGTACTGATATGGCGTTCAATAAGACCATGAACAGTACGTATCTTTGCAACACAGTGTAGGGTTTGGTTTCTGACATATTACGGCTGAAGATTTTCTTAAAGCGCTAGCATACAGGGTAAGAATTATCTTGCAATACGCCTGTAATCGACCGCAGGCAACTTGCAAGGACTCGGTGAGTCAATGTCGGAGGCGGTATCGCAAACCGAAGACAAGACTTCGCTTATGCTACAATGAATCAGTCTAATAAACTGCACATCCATTGCTTCGGCAAGTACGAGTAGTGGCTGTCAATTTTTAAAGAATCACTGCGGCCGAACGGATTCCTAAATCGTTATTACGCTAGTTCAGCCAACAACTCTTCGGAAACTCGCTGCCCAGAATTACTTCTGGAGTAGAATTAGACCCTGCGTCGAGTAAATTCGGATGGATATTCGTGACGCGGTACAATTTTGAATTGTTTATTGAGTAATTCGTTAACAGAGTGGTTTTACTTGTCAACACCCATTTCATCAATACCCACCTGGACTGACGCCGATCGACACCTCCAAATTACAAAGTAGCGCTTATTGTAGCCTCGTCGACTGTTTTTCCCGGGCTCGAGCCGAAGACCCGGAACCCATTGCACACCCTGACAGTGCGGTAAACAAGATGGTGAAAGGTAAGGAGAACGACCTGCGAAAAGCAGCAGTATTGATTCCCGTTACGCGTCAGGATTCTGAACATGAGAGTCATATCATACTGACCGTCCGCTCTGAAAACCTGAGATCCCATGCCGGACAAATCAGCCTGCCCGGCGGCACCCGCGACGCAGAAGATTCGGATGCTATTGCAACCGCCCTGAGAGAGAGTGAAGAGGAAATAGGGCTGCTCTCCTCTCAGGTAGAAGTTATTGGTAAATTGGGCGACATGGCACTTCCATCAGGTTTCCATATTACTCCGATTGTGGGCCTGATCGACCCTGGACTGAGTTTTACCCCTGCTCCGGATGAAGTAGCCGATATTTTTCAGGTACCGCTGGAATTAGTGCTCGATCTCAATGCCTATGAGGCTTCATACATGACCTACAACGATGTTGAGCGCAAGGTCCTGGAACTCCACTATGAAGATTACAGAATCTGGGGTGCTACTGCGGCTATTCTTCATCATCTCGCCATGCAAGTCGCGAAGCATCGTAGAAGTTAGCAGGCGTTGAACTATACGCCAGAGAGGGCTCGGTCTTTCGCTTTATCAAGCTTCTTATGACGAACCTGGTTTCGACCTTCCTGTTTGGCAATATAGAGAAAGCCATCGACTTTCTCTACAAATTCCTTCTCGGTAATCTGGTCACCACGCTTGTACACATCGACGCCAAAGCTCGCCTCGATTCCCAGCCGCATGGCGAGGGTCTCTACCGGCGTATTTTCGATAATTACTCGAAGACGATTGGCAAATCTAACGCCTTGCTTCAGCGTTGTGTCGGGCAGGATAAGGGTGAATTCTTCTCCGCCATAGCGACAGGGAATATCCAGTCGACGAATGGCCTGGCGGATCAGATCGGAAATGTGGCTCAGTACGACATTCCCGACCTCATGACCATGAACATCATTGATGTATTTAAAATGATCCAGGTCCAGCATAATCAGGCAGGTGGGCTGACCGGAACGGCGGGTACGTTCCATTTCCAGGCTCAGCGCCAGGTTAAAGTAGCGAAAGTTGAACAACTTCGTGAGCTCATCCGTGCGCACCAGCGCCGACAGGCGCTTGATTTCCTCCTGTAATCTCTTTACCTCAGGAAGATTCGTGCACTCATCATCCCCCGCCGGGCAGGGACTAACGGGCTTGTAGCGTATTGAGGGAAGGTCTTTCATAAGCTGTCGGATCGTGTTCTGTTTCTACCTGGTTGAGCAATATCGTCATCCAAATTTAAGAACACCAGCTGTTTACCCCCCGGAATTCTGATTTTTCTCAGAAAATGCGGCTGAATTCAGTCCCGACAGTAGCATAAAGCCAGTCAGAAAATCTGAAATAGCGCACATTTTGAAAATAAACATCGCTAAATCAATTAGCTACGGTGCAGCCCAGGCCGGGAACTCCCCTAGCACCCCGAAGGTAAGATGGCCTAATGTGTAGACGAAAAACGTCACGAACAGCACCGAAAGCACGTCCAACCAGATACCCGCAATCACCATTTTCATTATAGGCACCCTGCCCGAGCCATAGATAATGGCATTGGGTGGTGTGGACACCGGTAACATAAATGCACATGACGCCGCCAGGGTCGTTGGGATGAGCAGCAATAGGGGGTGAACTTCGAGAGCCTGGGCCATGCTCGCCATGATTGGGACCGCCAGTGAGATAGTGGCCGTATTCGACATGACCTCGGTTAAACCGGTGATAAAACCCACCGTGCTGATCACGATAACCAGTGGGTTTGCATCCCCGAGCACCGCCTGTAACTGTGCTGCGATGTAGGTCGAGAGACCGGAGGTCCCAAAGCCCTTGGCGAGGGCCAGGCCCCCGCCGAACAATAACAAGATCCCCCAGGGCACTCTCTTGGCATCCTCCCAATCCATCAGACGGCCACCAATCTTCTTGCCCGCGGGGATAATAAACAAGGTCAATGCCATGGTGATTGATACGGTGCCATCATCGATCATATAACCCACCGGCGAAGAACCGACCCAGACCAGGAATGAATCCAGATAATGACTCCAGCCGAAGATGTCTACCTCCGGTCCAAACAGTCGATCCTTGCGTGTCATCCACAGCAATGCCGCAGTGCCAAATACTGCCGCGACTCTTTTCTCTTCCGTCGACATGGGTCCCAGCTTACTAATTTCTCCGGTAATAAAATCGCGGCCACTGAAGGGTGTTGTAGGAGGCAGGGGAAACACGAGACGAGTCAGGACCAACCAGGCAGTGATCATATAGACTCCGCTCATGGGTAAGGCAAACAGCATCCAGGACGAAAAAGTAATATCTGGCGCCTCGGGGAAAAGCTGTGTCATCTGGGTTACCAGTATGCCGTTGGGCGGTGTGCCTATTAATGTCGCAAATCCGCCGATTGACGCAGAGTAGGCAATTCCTAACAATAAGGTTAGGGAAAAATTTTCTGCCCTCTCATCTACCACTCCCCCTTTCGCTACTATTTCCTTGTTCAAGTCTTCGTAGAGAAGTATCAATGACATACCCATGGGCAGCATCATTAACGCGGTGGCGGTGTTGGAGAGCCACATAGACAGAAACCCGGTGGCCAGCATGAATCCCAACACCAGGCGGTGCGGCTGTCCACCGATAATTTTCAGTATATTCAGAGCGATACGTTTGTGCAGATTCCATTTCTCGACCGCGATGGCGATCATGAAACCACCGAGGAACAGGAGAATGATCCAGTCCATGTACTGCCCGGCGACATTGGGGAAAATGATGTCGAAATCGGAAGGGGTCAGACCATCGCTAATACTTACGGTATCGAAATCTATGCGATTTGCCGCGGGCATTTCCCGCCCGCGCATAATGCCAAGCAGCGGGAACATCACGATGGGTATCAACGCCGTCGCCGCCAGCGGAATCGCTTCTGTAATCCACCAGATAGCCATGAATACGACTATGGCAGCCATCCTCGTTACTTGGGGATTGCCGGGCTCCAGATCGACGAAGAACAATATCAGCAGAAATACCGTGGGTGCGAGCCAGAGACCAATGCGGCTTCGCAGAGAATCTTCAGTAATTTCATCGGGATTTACTTCGGTACTGGATGTCATAATCGCCCTATTATTGTTGTGAGCCTCTGATTAAGTATTCGATATCTCTGGCCTTCAGAGCGGCCCTAGAAAATTTCTTGAAGGAAATTTTCCAGTGCCTGGTAGCTGCGTTTCTGTGCCACCTCGCTGTAGAGCGTACCAAAATCCGGATTGTTGGCAGCGGGATTGGTGAACGCATGCATGGTGCCACCGTAGGCGTGTAGTTGCCAGTCTGCATTAGCCGTGGTCATTTCGGTCTCAAAAGCCAATACCTGTTGCGGCGGTACCATGGGATCATCATGACCATGCAGACACAGAATTTTGGCTTTGATCGCTTCGTTCGCTACCTCCGATGCCGCCAGGATGCCGTGGATACTCACCACCCCCAGTACATCTGCGCCGGAGCGGGCGAGTTCCAGCACACACATACCACCGAAGCAGTAGCCCATAGCCGCTACCCGCGTCGCATCGACCTGGGGGATATTACGACCGGCGACCAGAGCCGCTCGCACCCGTTGTCTTAGCACCAGCCGGTCCTCCGCCAGGGGATTCATCAGTGCCGAGTTGACTTCAATATCTCCGTCGGTGCCGAACACCCCCTTGCCATACATATCCAACGCGAATCCAATATAACCCATGTCCGCGATTCGTTCTGCCGCGTCGCAGGCATGCTGGCGCCGACCACTCCAGTCGTGGGCGACCAGTACCAGAGGCTGCTGCGTGTTGGTCTCCTGATAAGCCAGATAGCCCTCTAAGACGGTTTCACCATCATGGTATTCAATGTGATCAGTTATCATTTAGTTTACCTGTGATCGATTACGGCTGTGTACCTGCTCGCGGCTGGAGTTAGTGAGAATCAACCTACAGCACTTCGAGCATAGCCTCGGCCGAGCTCACCTTAATTTCACCCGGCGCCTCGATGACCAGATGGATTACGGTGCCATCGTCAACAATCATACCGAAGCGCTTGGCCCTGCCTCCCATGCCGAAACCGCTGGCGTCAAGCTCCATGCCGATCGCAGCGGTGAATTCCCCATTGCCATCGGCGAGCATGAGGATCTCTTCGGCATTTTGTGCCTGGCCCCAGGCGCCCATCACGAAGGCGTCATTCACCGACATACAGGCAATAGTATCCACGCCCTTGTCCTTGATGGCATCTGCACTGACGACGAAGCCAGGCAAGTGGGTCAGGGAACAACCCGGCGTGAAGGCGCCAGGCACGGCGAAGAACACGACTTTCTTGCCGTCGAACACCTCCTGAGAACTCATGTCTTTGGGGCCATCTGCCATCATTACCTTGAAATTGACCGCCGGTATCTTGTCTCCCACCTGAATTGACATCGCTTATACTCCTGCCTGGATATAGTGTCTGGATCGCAAGATAGTAGCAAATTCGATGGCACATTCTAAGCACCGAGGGAGTATTAAATTGCCCATGTCATCGCCCGAAAATTGAGGTAGCATTCGGTGCATTAGCGGCTGCCCCAAGTACGCACAGAAAGGATAACCACGCAGCGATGGACACGATTTTCTTTGTCGCCTCGAAAGTCATCTGGGCATTGATCTCTCCAGACAGTCTGATCGTATTGCTCGGCGTCTCTGCATGGCTCGCACTGGTATTTGGCTGGCACAAGATCTCGCGTCGAGCCTTGGCCCTGTGTGCATTCCTTTTACTTGTCATAGGGTTCCTGCCAGTGGGCGAGTGGGCTATCTCGCCCCTGGAGAATCGCTTCGTCGCCAATGCCGCCCTGCCGGCGCAGGTAGATGGCATTATCGTGCTGGGGGGCGCACTGGCGCCCTATCGTTCCCAGGCATGGAACCAGGTACAACTGGGTGTGGGCGCCGATCGCATCACTAACTTCCTCTATCTGGCCAATCTATACCCTTCGGCACAGCTCGTGTATACCGGCGGCAGCGGTGCGGTCACCGAGCAGGAATACAAGGAGGCAGAGATCGCCCGGATTCTGTTTGACCAGTTAGGCCTGTCGCAGCGAGCGATTATTTATGAGAGTGAGTCCAGAAACACCTTCGAAAATGCCTTGAATACCAGGCGATTGCTCTCCCCCGGTGCGGATGAGACATGGCTGCTAATCACTTCCGCCTTCCATATGCCGAGATCGATAGCTGTGTTTTGTCAGCAGGATTGGCCGGTTCAACCCTACTCGGTGGATTACTATTCGAAGAAAGGAGACCTGATCCGGGTCGAATTCAATTTCGTCGGTAATCTCTCCAATCTGAACACTGCGATAAAGGAATGGGTGGGGCTGATTGCCTACCGCATCACCGGCAAGACCAGCCGCCTGCTGCCAGGGGACCAAAACTATTGCGGCGCGGCGCAGCCTGGTTAAATTGTTAGGGTACCTCTGAACAATGCAGTGATGCCCTAACTATCGAATGGGACCTTGGCGCCAATTACTGCTTCGATCCAGCTAATATGTTCTGAGAGTCGTTCATACACGGCAATCGATCCATATTTACCCTGAGTCTCTTCAGAAAACTTCTGGCCTTCGATCTCTCCAACGAGGACCCCAGCGAGGCGAAACCCGGTGTCGGTATGGATAAAGGCTGGCCCGCCGCTATCTCCCAGACTCGGCACTCCTTCCAGCGCCAGCGCGTCTGTAGATCTGTCACGGGGATCATCGAATACGATCTGCAAACGCCGCTCTGCCATACTTATGCGATTCTGTGCGAGTCTGAACACGCCATTGTCGTACTGTCGGCCCCGGGTGCCGAGACCAAAAAAACCCCAGCCAATGATACTCACCACCCGATCCAGCTCGGTGGATTCGGTCTGCAGGGGAATTGGACCCGGGTTGTCTGCCTCTTCGCTGAAACGTAACAGGGCCAGGTCGACGTCGGTTGCGGATGCCTCGTCGTATAGAGGATGTACCACCAGCAGGTCAATAAGCCGGGTTCTATTACCAACTCGCACCGCGAACTTACGCCCATTTTCGATGGTATCGCCCAGCGTTGTTTCCCTGGCACAGTGCGCGGCCGTAATCGCCCAGCGCCGATGGATAACCGTTGCGACGCAGACTCTCCGATTGCCTTGCTGTTCGAGGTAAAAGACTGCCGGGTAATCGCTGGGACTGACTTCATAACGCGATGGCCCCACGTCGTGACGAATAATGATGCCGTGACTACTCAGCACAGACAAAGCAGCGAAGACTAGCAACAGGCTTCTTATCGCATCCATTCTACTTGCGCCTGCTGCGCCTGAGAGGTCGTAAATTCGGAGTGTAGGTTTGTTTCCGGGTCATGCCGAATAAAGTATAGATTTTATGGATAAACACCAGCACCGCCAACACCATGAATACCATGATGCTTATCATTAACCATTGCTCATGAGTCCAGCTTGATGGGTCGATTAGATCTGCAAGCATATCGATGGGGAAGCTCTGGTTAGCCCAATTTTCGTGGGCTGTGGCGCAAAAACCGCATTATGCGCTAAATAATGCGGCAATCGCCAGTACTAACGCCTGTTTGCCAGGCTTGAGACCAACTGCTCCAAGCGCTCAATACGCTCCCAGGGATCGTCCAGTTCCAGCAGTACCTGTTTCTTTTCTATCTCCACTGGGATCAACTCACTCAATCGCCAACCCAAATCCCACAGATTATTGTAGTCAATATTCAGTCTCTTCCGTTCCACCAGAGGATGATCCTGCAATTGGCGTAGTAAGTCCGCGAGCCCGCCAAAGCGCTCATCCACAGGAATGAGTTGGCTGCCAACGCTGTCTGTGTCGCTAAATTTCACCAAGGCTTTCCACACGCCGCTATCGTCCTGCCAGCACTTTTCGACCCCGAATTTCCCGGTCCCCTCTATGGTGATTCCCAGCAGACCATTTTCCAACTGGTCCCAATCGGCGATGGCGGCATAGGTGCCAGTGTGATGAATTGTTTGCTTGTTGCCCGCTTGCAGGGCCTCCTCGCCCTGTTTCAGCAGGCAAACACCGAAGCCGGTGTTGGTCTTCATGCAGTGACTGATGAGGTCGATATACCTGCGCTCAAATATCTGCAGGTCTACTCGACCACCCGGAAACATCACCACGTGCAGGGGAAAAAGATGAATTTCTTGCAGCTCGGCCATGAACAGTAATTCTAATCCGGATGCTATTCGATTGTCAGCAGGTAGAGCGTCCAGGGAGCCTCTGATCGGGTATTCAATATCCCTGGATTCTTCAGGATAAGTGGGCAATCCGGTGGCAATAGAACCTGCTCAGAGCCGATGCGACTCAGCCGGGCCAGGATCCAGGGCTTGTAATAGTTTTTCGTGAATACGTCCAAAACCGCCGTTGCTCATAACCACGATGCGATCGCCAGCCCGGCAATTTTCTTCGAGAAAGGAAACTATCTCATCGACTTCACCGAAGACATACGCTGGCACCTCACTGTCGGCAACCAGCGCCTCAAAATCGAGTTTTGACCGCTCCGGCCGCTGCCACACAACCATGTCTGCGGCCTGACAGGATGCTACCAGTTGCGCCTGGTGCACGCCGAGCTTCATTGTGTTCGACCGCGGCTCGATCACGGCAATCAATCGGGTTTGATCCCTAACCGCAGCCAATTTGGCTGCCAAACCTGCGAGGGTGGCGGCAATTGCAGTGGGGTGATGGGCAAAATCATCGTAGACCTCGATACCTCCGACCTCACCACGTAGCTCCAGCCTGCGTTTAACACCCTTAAATTGATTCAATGCCTCCTGCGCCGAGGTAACGTCTACGCCAACATGATGGGCAGCGGCAACCGCCGCCATTCCATTGCGCACGTTATGCAGGCCGGTCATGCCCCAATCTACCTGTGCACGATTCATCACTTCACCGGTAGAACCTTGACCGTACTTGACCAGTTCAAACTCGCTGCCGGCCTGGTCGCGGAGAATTGCGTTCCAGAAGACACCACCATTCGCCGCCAGTTTCTTACAGATTTCTTCCGGCACAGCGATACCGAATTGCTGTCGCCTGGTCCAGCACCCCATGCGCAGGACGGTTTCAATCGAGGCCTCTTCATGGGGATAGATAATGAGGCCATTGCCGGGAATTGTGCGTACCAGATGATGAAACTGTTTCTCGATCGCTGCCAGATTATCGAAGATATCGGCATGATCGAATTCGAGATTATTGAGAATAGCCGTGCGAGGGGCGTAGTGTATGAACTTCGAGCGTTTGTCGAAGAATGCGCTGTCGTATTCATCCGCCTCAACCACAAAAAATGCCGAATCTCCCAGACTTGCGGAGCTCGGTAAGTCCTCGGAAACACCACCAATAAGATAACCCGGTTGCAAGCCGGCAGACTCGAGTATCCAGGCCAACATGGCACTGGTGGTGGTCTTGCCATGGGTCCCTGCGACCCCCAATACCCATTTGTCATGCAGGACATACTGCGCCAGCCACTGGGGACCGGAGGTGTAATTCAGGCCTTCGCTCAATACGTACTCGACGGCAGGATTGCCACGGGAAAGCGCATTGCCGATAATTACCAGATCGGGTTGGGGATGCAGATGCTCAGATCTGTAGCCTTCCAGCAGCTCGATTCCCTGTTCCTGCAACTGCGTGCTCATGGGGGGGTATACATTGGCGTCGCTGCCACTGACGCGGTAACCCAGCTGCTTGGCCAAGATCGCCAGGCTGCCCATAAAGCTGCCACAAACCCCTAGTATATGTACGTGCATCCAGGCTGCCCCCGCTACGCCACGATTACGCTTACTGGCGTGTTTATAGCATAATATTTCGGTAGCATTGGTGGTTTCCTGAGTAAGGGTGCACAGAATGCCAAAGTGTCCACAGAAATTCTGGAATTTTTCCGTCGAGCTGTACGGCCGACCCGGGGTAGCCGAAGCCTGCCTGGAATTGCAAGATTCCCATGGTATGGACGTCAACCTCCTGCTTCTTTGTTTCTGGTACGGAAATTCCTTTGGCAGTTTCGATAAATTACTCCTCGAGGAGTTGGTGAAGTTCTCAATCACGTGGAAACAAGGCATCGTGCAGCCACTGCGTACAGTCAGGCGATGGATGAAAAACCAGACTCAACTGGTTTCAGAAAACCAGGCGGCGCAATTTCAGTCCCTCCGAGAACGCATTGAGTCGGAGGAACTAAGCGCTGAAAAAATACAGCAGGAAATGCTCGAAGTGATTACTTTGCAGGCGGTCCCGGCAAGTTCAGATACCGGTTCGAAGGCTATACAGGCGAATCTTGTGCGGCTTCTGAAGATTTATGCACTAACGGCAGAGGACGACGTCCAGGCAAAACTGAATAAGATTAGCCTGGCCTACTCGCTGCTGCCCGTATCTCCCTCAGATTGAGGGGATTTCGAGAGATATATAGCGGAAATTGCGAAGGCGAAGGCACCAGCCAACCAGAGAAAACCCACTATCATGCCGTTGTCAGTTTCGCTGGTGAATGACAGCAAGGCCAGTAGTAATAAAATAAATGAAACGCCCCAACAGAGTATTTTCGAATATTTGGCGAAGGCTGCGCCTGGTGTCAGCATGAGATCCTCACAGAGAGTTATGATTGTGTGTGACTCGAGCGCAACACTCTCACCCACGGGGCTTTCAGTCAACCCTCTTACACCCGTTTCAGGGCCCAATTCACACTAATACAGGGTGAAGGTGGGTAAAAATAAAATTATCACTCAACTACGGGCGGATTGACTCCGGCAGTAACAGCTTTTCTGTCCTGGCTCAGTGGTCCTGGCTCGGCGGTCAAGGTTATTGGGTCGCCGCCAAATCCATCACCAAATCCCAGTTAAAACGAACGAAGCGATGCAGCTCACTGATCAGAATGCGTTCCTGATCGCTGTGGGCGCCATAGCCTAATGCGGCATCTTCTCGATCGATGGCGGGGCCGATGCCATAGCATTGAATACCCTTGTTGCGAAGATAAGCCATGTCGGTGGCACCGGTACTCATGGTCGGCAGCGTGACCACGCCGTAGTGGGTCTGGATATTCGCTTCGATGGCAGCGAAGGCAACTGTGTTCAGGCTCGACTGTCCACGGGGGCGAGAGTTGCGTTGCCCCAGGCTCACCTCGACAGCGGGATCATTCACTACCCTGCGTATTTCATCGAGAAATTCCGGAATACTCTCATCGGGTAACGCACGAAAATCTACACTTGCCCTGGCTTCAGAGGGGATCACATTAATTCGATAACCGGCATCAAATATATTGGGAGAAAGAGACGATCGCAACATGGAAGCATGACGAGGTTCGTTGCTTAAAAAATACTCGTCAGATTCACTGGCACGACCGGGATCGAGCACGTTCAGATAACGCTGCGCCGCATCTGCAGGGGAGATGGAAGCCAGGCGCTCAAAATAGGCTGCCGTGGTTTCGTTAAGACGGATTGGCGTGCGCCAGTCGGCGATGGCAGCCACCGCCTTGGCCAGACGAATAACAGAATTCGTCTGTAGCGGCACCGAACCGTGGCCCGCGATTCCCGTCGCAAGTAATTCTACCCGGTAGGGGATTTTTTCCACCGTCTGGATGCCCGCGTATTGTACTTCGCGATTTACCCGGGCGACGGAACCTCCTTCGGCTAGACAAAATTCGGCGTCGATCTTGTCGAAGTGGTTGTTCACCATGAACTCGATACCGAATTCGGTGGCACCTTCTTCACCGGACTCGGCCAGGAAAATCACATCGCGATCCAGGGAGATATTGTTACGCTTCAGTTCCAACATTATCATCAGCGCGGATGCGAGGTTGTCTTTATCATCCACCGCACCACGGCCATAAACATAGCCGCCATCGACGGTGGCGCTGAAGGGCGGGAATTGCCATTTCTCCGGATCCACATTGACGACATCGGTGTGGGCCATCAGCAACAAGGGCTGTTTACTGCCGTTGCCTTCGATCCGCGCCAGCACGTTGGGGCGCTCTGAATCTGTGGCCAGCATTTCCACGTCAATGCCCTCCGCCTGCAACACATCATAAATATATTCGGCGGCGGGCAGCTCGCGCCCCGGGGGATCGGATGTATCAAATTGCAGTAACGTTCGAAAGTGTTTTAAGGTCTCTTCCTCGAGCGCAGACCAGTCGGGGCCGGCGACCTGGGCAAGTGCATTGGAGCTTAGGCAAACAGCTAAAAAACACAGGGTAATACGCATGACAGTCTCTCCACGCTCGACTCGATGAAACACAAGGTTAAGCGAGCATAACAGGGATTTGTAATCGGGGCTAAAAGCAGTGGCTAGGGAACCTCTGATCCATGGTGTTGTGGGTGTCAGCCCCTCAAGCCTCAGCCCCTCAAGCCGAGGCGGCAGTCCTCGACCGATAGGGTTTGCTGCGGTTGCCAGATGAAAATTTCTTCACTGAGCTGAACCGCGGCTTGCTACGGCGCGTATTGGGGCGTCGCGACGCCTTGTTCTTGTTTTCAGGAACTTGTCGACCGCGGCCATGCGAACCAGACTCGGGTCGCTGCTCGCTGACTGCCGAGAGATCGAATTCAGTAATATCGCCCACCGGGATCGAGCGCTTGATCAGCCTTTCGATATCCCGCAACTGCCTGCGCTCATCGGAGCCCACCAGTGAGATAGCCTGGCCCGTGGCCCCGGCCCGACCGGTGCGGCCGATGCGATGAATATAGTCTTGGGCAACATGGGGCAGATCAAAATTGACTACCGTGGCCAATTGCTCAATATCGATGCCGCGGGCGGCGATATCTGTCGCCACCAAAACCTGCACCCGACCACGTTTGAACTCATCGAGGGCCCTGGTTCTTTGCGCCTGGGACTTGTTGCCGTGAATCGCTACGGCGTGAATATTATCCCGGTTCAGACGCTTCGCAAGATTATTTGCACCATGCTTGGTGCGGCTGAAAACCAGGGTCTGTCCCGGATTTTTTTTGCACAACTGGCTTAATAATTCCGCCTTCTGGTTTTTCCCAAGCTGGTAGACTTTCTGCGATATCGCAGCCACCGTGGAATTACGGGGAGCCACGTCTATTTCTACAGGATTGTGACAAATTGTTTTCGCCAGTTTGCGGATGTCGTCGGAAAATGTTGCCGAAAACATCAGGTTTTGCCTGCGCCTCGGCAACAGCGCCATAATTTTCCTGATGTCTCGAATGAAACCCATATCCAGCATGCGATCGGCTTCATCCAGAATCAGGATTTCCACATCGTCGAATTTGACGGATTTCTGTTGATACAGGTCTAACAGCCGACCCGGTGTGGCCACCAGTATGTCCAGACCGCGTCGGAGGAACCGCTTCTGAGGGTTAATATTTACGCCACCGAAGACTACATTGGAACGCAGATTCTCGTTGCTACCATAGGTGTCGATGCTGGCCTGAACCTGAGCCGCCAATTCACGGGTGGGGGTAAGTACCAAGGCTCTAATACTTAAATCTTTAGTGTTGCGTTGGCCACTCAGCAACTGCAGCAGAGGCAAGGTGAAGCCGGCCGTCTTGCCGGTGCCGGTCTGTGCTGCCGCCATCACATCCTTGCCGCTAAGAATTACAGGAATTGCCCTTTCCTGAATGAGTGTGGGTTTCGTATAGCCTGATTTTTGCACGGCGTGCAACAGGGAGTCGGATAAACCGAGCATGTTAAAAGTCATAGTTTTCTCTTTCTTAATGCAATCGCATTAATCATATTTCAGGGAACCGCCCTGGTTTCAATTCACAAACTTGCCTCGGCGCAAGGTCCTGTCTCTCGATTAAGGTTTTACGAGACAACTCGCACGCGCAACGGCGTTCACCGCTGTCACAGGGTCGGGCATGTTTGTCGTTATGTGGTTCCCGGGGGTTTAGACCCGGTCGCACGACTGTGCAATTCAAAAGTAGCTAATGAAGTCGCTGTATTAAGCAGCGACTAGCTCAAGCGTGGAGGGAAAGCGTTGGAGACTGCAAATCCTTGCAGACAAGGTGTCCCTGATTACTTATTTATGCACCGTCAGTCAATCTCGGCCTTTGGTATCAAGCAGGTACTGAGCTGACGAGGCGGCACTTTATCACAAATTGTTGAAAAGTATCGATTTATTTTAATTTCAAGCTGCAAGCCCTAAGGTGCCGGCTGCCGATGCAGGCGCGCTGCACCGCCGTTCCGGTCTCACGGCTTACTCGGCTCAGAACAGGAAAAAGCCCCCATCGATCAGGAAGCTATCGCCACTATGGTAACGACTTGCATCGCTCATCAGGTAGGCGGCGATGCCCTCGAAATCTGACTTGTCGCCCCAGCGCCCTGCAGGAATTCTCGGCAGGATGGCGTTGGCAAATTTCTCATTCTTGTAATTCTCCGCGGTCATCGCGGTTTCAATATGGCCGGGCAGTATGGAGTTGGCGGTGACACCATGACGGGCGTACTCGATCGCCAGCGCTTGCATCATGGCGATCACTGCTCCCTTGCTGGCGGCATAGGCCTCTACCCTGGCCATACCCATCAGTGCGCCCAAAGAGGAGGTGCCGATCAAACGACCACCGGTGTCGCCCGCCAGCGACCGTGCCTTCATATGCTTCGCGGCACAGCGCAGGGTATAGAAGAGGCCATCCAGGTTCACATCCATCACCGCGCGCCAGTCTGCATTCGAAAACTCTTCGAAGCGACCCGATCTGGCCACACCGGCATTGGCGAAACAGGCGTCCACACGGCCGAATACTTCCAGGGTTTCAGCGAAGGCTTTTTCCACAGATTCTGCGTCAGAAACATCACACGCGATGGCGTGGAGCAGCGTGCCATACTCACAGAGTACGGCGATGGCCTCCGCGTTTTTCTCGGGATTGGTTCCCCATATGCAAACATCGGCGCCCTGCTTCGCGACACCTTCGGCGAAGCCAAGGCCTATGCCGCTATTGCCACCAGTAATGAGCGCGACCTTCCCCGTCAGATCGAATAGTTCACTGGTCATCGCTACGCTACCTTAATTATGCCTTGCCGGTGCGGCTTCCCTGCCACCGCTGCACCAGGGAGGAATCGATATCGAATAAATCCAGTACCCTGCCCACGTGATGATTCACCAGGTCGTCTATGGTTTGGGGCTTGATGTAGTGTGCCGGCATGGGTGGGGCAATGATGGCCCCAATCCGACTGGCCTTATAGAGCAACTCACAATGTCCGGTATGCAGTGGGGTTTCCCGTGGCAATAAAACCAGGCGCCGGCGTTCTTTCAGGCTGACGTCGGCGGCTCTGACGATAAGCGAGTCGGCATAGGAGTTGGCGATCGCAAACAGGGTTTTTATGGAACAGGGTGCGACGATCATGCCACCGGTCTGGAAGGAGCCACTGGCGATCGTAGCGGCAATATCCTTGTTGGAATGCACATGATCGGCCAGGGCTTTGACGGCGTTGGCGGAGAAGTCTGTCTCGATACCGATATTCATCTTCGCGGCGTCCGACATCACCAGGTGGGTCTCAATATCCGGGTCTTGCTTCAGCACTTCCAGCAGACGAATGCCGTAGATAACACCACTGGCGCCGGACATACCGATAATCAACCGCATCGCACATTTCCTTTCGAGTACACTTGTCGCCTTGGTCCAACTAAGAAGACCCGTACAATAAGGGCCCGTATAAAAAGGCTCGCAAAAAAAGACTAGTGATTGTTGCATCAATGTCCGCTAACTGGCAAGCGATTGCGGCCGCTAGCAACAGCTAGTAACATGACGCTTCTCCCACTCTTCACCGCTGCCCAACGAAGCCAATCTATGAGCAAGGCCAATCTTTTCTACGCCCAATCCGGTGGTGTTACCGCCGTTATTAATGCCAGTGCCTGCGGTGTCATCGAAACCGCGAGACAACACAAAGATAAGATTGGCAAAGTCTACGCCGGTAGGAATGGCATCGTTGGCGCGCTCAGGGAAGAACTCATAGACACCTCCAGGGAATCGGCAAAGACGATTGCCGCACTACGCTCCACCCCCGCCGGCGCATTTGGTTCCTGTCGTTACAAGCTCAGGTCTTACTCCGAAAACAAGCGCGAATACGAACGCCTGATGGATGTGTTTCAGGCACACAATATTCGCTACTTTCTTTACAACGGTGGCGGTGATTCACAGGACACTGCCAACAAGATTTCTCAACTCAGTCTGGAAAAGGGCTTCCCAATCACCTGCATCGGCATTCCTAAAACCGTAGATAACGATCTGCCAATTACCGATAACTGTCCTGGCTTTGGTTCCGTCGCCAAGTATGTAGCCGTCTCCATTCGCGAAGCAGGACTGGATGTCGCCTCTATGTGTGAGAACTCGACCAAGGTGTTCGTGATGGAGGTAATGGGTCGACATGCGGGCTGGATAGCCGGTGCTGCGGGACTCGCCAGCGAAGTCGAAGGCGATGCGCCACATATCATCCTCTTCCCCGAGATCCCATTCAACAAACAGAAATTTCTGAGGAAAGTAAAATCCTGTGTCAGGAAATATGGATACTGCGCCGTCGTCGTATCCGAAGGCGCACAGTATGCCAACGGTGCCTTCCTGGCCGATGCCGGTGGCGCCGATGCTTTCGGACATGTACAACTAGGCGGCGTTGCACCCTTCGTGGCCCAGTTGATCAAGGCCGAACTGGGATACAAGTACCACTGGGCTGTGGCCGACTATCTGCAAAGGTCGGCGCGCCACATCGCTTCGGCTACCGATGTCGAGCAGGCCTACGCGGTTGGCAAGGCGGCTGTAGAATTCGCGCTTGATGGCAAGAACGCCGTTATGCCAATTATTATTAGGGGCAAGGGAAAGAAATACACCTGGCGCATCGGGGAAGCCAGCCTGGCAGATGTGGCCAACGTGGAAAAAACCATGCCAAGGAAATATATCAGCAGCGATGGTTTTCATATTACCGCTGCGGCACGAGCCTACTTCTCGCCGCTGATTCAGGGTGAAGATTATCCCGTGTTCAAAAACGGTATTCCGCAATATGCACGTCTAAAGAAACAACTTGAACGAAAGAAGCTGAAAAGCTGGAACCCGGGAGCCTCTGATTAAATACTCCAATATCCTAAGTCCCAGTGCATCCAATCGAAAACCAACCCTCCATTCAACAAACGGGCACAAACATTTCAGCAATTTTTTATAAATTTCACAGAGATGGCCCAAAAAAATAGTGTGAACTGGCTCCGATAGCTTCTATCATAGAGTTGCGCAGTTGTTTGTGTTCAATGTGAGCTTAACCCGATTTCAAATAACAAAAAAAAGGGGAATAGCACGATGCAAAAGACACTACCTTTCCGTCCTATCTATCTGTTGGAATTCTTTCTGATCAGCTTGTTGTGCTCCATTGCGTCGGCACAGCAACCCGGCTCGACAACGGTTAACGATGCCGCCATGGCAGACGATTCACAAGGTGAGAACTGGTTGGCATTTGGTCGCACCTATAGTGAACAGCGATTCAGCCCACTTACTCAGATTAACCAGTCCAATGTAGGTAGTCTGGAGCTAGACTGGTATATCGATCTGCCCAATAGTCGTAGCCTAGTGCCTACACCTCTGGTGGTGGATGGCATCATGTATTTTATCAGCAGCATGAATATCGTGCGGGCGGTTGATGCCACCTCGGGAGAAGAGTTATGGCGATATGATCCCCAGGTCGCACAATACGCGGCACGTAGAATGCGGGCTGGTTGGGATAACAACCGAGGTATTGGCATTTGGGAAGATAAGGTGTTCGTCGCCACCTGGGATGGGCGTCTAATTGGTCTCGATCGAAACGATGGCAGCGAATTATGGAACGTATAGACTATCGATCCGGAACTGGCCATGTACATCACCGGCGCGCCAAAGATTTTCAAAGGCAAGGTATTGATTGGCAACGGAGGTACCGAGAATGGTCCAAACCGCGGCTATATCACGGCCTATGATGTCGACACCGGTGAATACGCGTGGCGCTTCTGGATTGTGCCGGGCAACCCTGCCGATGGTTTCGAAGACGCCGCGATGGAAATGGCGGCCGCGACGTGGACCGGGGACTGGTGGCGTCATGGCGGAGGTGGCAACGCTTGGCATGGGTTTACCTACGATGCCGAGTTGGACCAGTTATACATCGGCACGGGTAACGGTTCACCTTGGAACCGGAAGATCCGAAGCCCGGACGGTAGGGATAACTTGTTTCTCAGTTCGATCGTGGCGCTGGATCCCGATACCGGTGAATACCTGTGGCACTACCAGACCTCACCAGGTGACACCTGGGACTACACCTCCACCATGGATATCGTGCTGGCGGATCTAAACATCGAGGGCGAAACTGTCAAAGCGCTGATGCATGCACCGAAGAATGGATTCTTCTACGTGATTAATCGCGAGGATGGGCAATTGATCTCAGCCGAAAATTATACCGAGGTAACCTGGGCGTCAGAGGTGGACCTCGAAACCGGGCGGCCAATAGAAACACCGGGAGCGCGCTACGAGTTGCAACCGGTGGACATCGCACCTACGCCTATCGGCGGGCACAGCTGGCATGCGATGTCTTACAACCCTGGAACCGGCCTGGTCTACATTCCAACTATACACTGGCAAAATCGCTTCACCGACGCCGATATCGATCTGGAAAATTTTCAAGCTGAAGGCTGGCGCCTGGGGCTGGGTGTCGGTTACGAATTCGGTGCATCGACCCGTGACGATGGAGCAACGGGCACACTGCAGGCATGGGTTCCGGTGCGGCGAGAGCAGGTATGGGAAATTCCCGTCGAAGGCGCCTGGGATGCAGGAACCTTGACAACGGCCTCCAACCTGGTATTCCAGGGCAAGGCGAACGGACATTTGCGCGCCTATAACGCATTGACCGGCGAACAGTTGTGGGACGAAAACCTGGGGCTGGGGATATCGGCACCGCCAATTACCTATTCTGTTAATGGCAAGCAATACCTGGCGATCCTGGTAGGTTGGGGTGGTGCCATGTCAGCGCTGGGTGGGCAGGAAATGGCGGACTACGGCTGGGCTTATGGAGAACAAACAAGGCGCTTGCTAGCTTTTTCACTCGACGGCACCCGAGTCGTACCGGTGTCCGCTCCTCCTCGTGTGCCGACACCATTGGCCACTTCTGATTTTATCGTCGATGGTGCTACTGCCGAATCCGGAGAACTTGACTATGAATCCATCTGTAGTTTCTGCCATGGAGGTGCTGCTGTCGCGGCGGGCTTGGCGCCAGATTTAAGAGCGTCAGGTGTCATACTTTCGGTAGATGCATTTGAACAAGTGGTCAGGGGTGGGGCACTGGCAAGCCGTGGTATGCCATCGTTCGCAGATTTCTCCGATGCCGAGTTAAATGCCTTGCGACATTATATTCGCCAGCAGGCGGAAGTGGCACTGGCTGCGGGACGCTAACACAAAGTGCATTATTTCGGGCCGGATCAAAGGAGGATCAAAGGGGTCAGAGTAACTTGATCGGTATATGAGATGTATCAAACTACCCTGACCCCTTAGATTAATCGCCCCGGCCTGGCTATGAGACTCCATTGACGCTCGCCACGAAAACTTCCGCGTATTGTGCGGCGGTAAAGGCGATGGGGTTGCCACTGGCAGCCGCATCATTGAAGGCCATCACGCCTATTTCCTGCGCCCGATCCTGATTGATCCCAATCTCACTTAGTGTCTGTGGTATTCGAAGTTGCTCGCGCAAGGTCAGAATCCATGCAAAAAAACTGTCGAAGCCCGGATTTTGTAATTCGAGGTATCTGGCGAGGCGCGTCAGTGGCGCTTCAATTGCACTGCGATTGGCATTCAGCACATAGGGCATCAGAATCGCATTGAGCAGGCCATGGTGGCTGTTATAGAGAGCTCCCAGGGGATGAGCCAGAGCGTGCACCCCGCCCAGGCCACGTTGAAATGCGGTGGCTCCCATGGTCGATGCCACCATCATCTGGGCCCGGGCTTCCAGATCTTTGCCATCGACGTAGGCCCGGGGCAAATAATTTTTTATGAGACGTATCGCTTCCAGGGCGATGCCCTCGGCCATGGGGTGGTAGTAAGTCGCGCAATAGGCCTCCAGGGCATGGGAAAGGGCGTCCATACCCGTCGCCGCGGTTAAATTTGGCGGTAAGCCCAGGGTGAGTTCGGCATCTAGGATAACCACCGCTGGCATCATCCGGGGATGAAATATGATGCGCTTTAGCCGCGCCTCGGTATCGACAATCACCGACGCGCGCCCTACCTCCGAGCCAGTACCTGATGTCGTGGGCACCGCTATGACTGGCACCATTGCTGCGACCTTCACCCGCGTGAAGTTGTCACCGACATCTTCGAAATCCCACAGGGGCCGGTCCTGACCTACCATCAGGGCAATGGCCTTGCCTGCATCCAAAGCGGAACCACCACCGAAGGCGATGACACCATCATGCTCACCCCGGCTACAGGCGGCGACGCCAGCGGCGATGTGCTGTCCTGTGGGATTGCTGGCAATTTCCGAATACAGGCCGCAGGCGAGACCGTTTTCGGCGCACAGCTCGATCGCACTCGTCACCATTGGCATTGCTGCCAGGCCGGGGTCGGTTACCAGCAGGGGTGCTTTCAGGTGCAGTTGCTGACATATTGCCGGCAGTTCGCAGATACGACCAGGTCCCTGCCGAATGCTGGTCGGATAGTTCCAATTTGCGGCTAATTGAGCGAACTTCATGTGGAGCTCTCAGGCGGGCAGTTTCAGGTGAAAGGATTTAGGCCGAGTTAGGCGCTCGTATCCCAGTGCCGACAGGGTGCAACCACGGCCGGAATTTTTTACACCGGTCCAGGCCAAGGCGGGGTCAAGATAGTCACAGCGATTGAGAAAAAATGTTCCGGTTTCGAGCCGTTCTCCGATGGCGATGGCGGCGCCTAAGTCGCGGCTGAAAACACAGGCGGTCAGACCGAACTCAGAATCGTTCATCAGGGCAACCGCTTCATCGTCATTTGCTACTGCCATGATGCCAAGCACGGGACCAAAGCTTTCTTCGATCATCAGCCGCATGCTGTGATTGACATTGGTAAGCACTTGCGGCGCAAGATAGGGGGTCCCTACGCTATCCATTGGAAAATTGGCAGGATCGATATGGGCGATAGCACCGGCGTCGATGGCATCGCGTATTTGCCCCCGCACGAAATCGGCTGCTGCAGTTCTCACCATCGGGCCGAGCGTGGTGTCCGGTGAGTCTGAACGGCCCAGTTTATATTGATTGACCAGGGCCACCGCCCGACTGACAAAGTCGTCAAATATCTCGCTGGCCACATACAGCCGTTCTATGCCGCAGCATGATTGTCCCGAATTGAAGAAGGCACCTTCGATACAGGCCGCTACCGCATATTCGATATCGGCGTCGGCGCGCACGTAAGCCGGATCTTTGCCCCCAAGTTCCAGTCCCACCGTAATAAACCGGCCGCTGCTCGCCTGCTCGACGACCTTGCCGCCGGCAACCGATCCGGTGAAGGCAACGGTGTTGATATGGGGCTGGGCGATGATCATCTCGGTGTCCTGGTGGCTCAGGTGCAAGTATTGAAATACGCCCGCGGGCAGATCTGCGACCTGAAAAGCCCGGGCCAATTGCTCGGCGCACAGTGGTGTTTGCGCCGAATGTTTCAGCAGCACGGTATTGCCGGCCATCAGTGCCGGGATAATAGAGTTGATTGCGGTGAGGTAGGGATAGTTCCACGGAGCGATGACGAAAGCCACTCCCAAGGGCTCTCGCTGTATGTAACGGATAAAATCCTCCGTATCCGGCAGTTTTATTGGCGCCAGAGATTGCTCCGCTATACCGATCATGTGGCGGGCTCGATCCACCATACCCGTCACTTCTGCTTTCGCGTAACGAATCGGGCGGCCCATCATCCAGCACAATTGCTCTGCTATTTCATCGCCGCTGTCGAGGAAGGCCTGCAGCATCGCCAGGCAATACTCTGCCCTGCGAGCTATGGATTCTTCGCGCCATTGCCGCTGTGCCGCCACCGCCGCATCGAGCGCCTGTTTGATTATGTCCTGACTGGCCAGTTCGCGTTCGACATATACCGAATCATCGATGGGAGAACGCGTAATTTGCATAGTATTTGTCATGTCAGACTGTTGCTTGCTGGTCCAGTTTTTCTGGCGAGTCTCTAAATGATTTCGAAGTAACGGGACAATTCCCAATCCGTCACGTGTTTACGGAATTCGCGCTCTTCCCATTCTCGGGTCGCCGCATAGTGCTCAACAAACTCCTGGCCAAAGAGTTCATTTGCGGCCTGGGATTGGCGCAATCTACCCGCGGCTTCGAACAAGCTGGCGGGTAAGGATAATTCTGCGGGATGTTCCTGCTCATAAGCATTACCGGTAACCTGCGGCGTAGCTTCGAGCTCGTGTTCGATGCCATACAGGCCCGAGGCCAACGCAGCTGCCAGTGCGATGTGAGGGTTGGCGTCGGCCGCACCGAGACGGTATTCGATGCGCTGTGATTTTTCCGACCCGGGGATCACCCGCAACGCCGTGGTTCGATTTTCGACGCCCCAGGTCGCATCGAGTGGCGCCCAAAGCCCTGGTACCATGCGCGTATAGCTATTCACGGTGGGCGCGGTCATGGCCAGAAACTCCGGCATCAGCCGTTGCTGCCCGGCCAGAAACTGGCGCTGGATAACACTCATAGTGTGTTCGCCGCCGGCATCGAAGAAAGCAGATTTACCATCCTTGGACTGCAGAGAAATGTGAATATGCCCACTCTGACCCGGCTGATCCCCGGACCACTTCGCCATGAAGGTGGCCATCATCTCATTGCGCTGCGCCCAGACCTTGGTAAAGGTCTTGAACAGGGCGGCCTTGTCTGCAGCAGCGCTGGCGTTGTCATAGACCAAGGCCGCTTCCATAACACCCGGACCCGTTTCCGTGTGCAGTGCTTCCAGGGGCATGTCCATCTCTTCACACAGTTTTAACAGTTCGTGATACTTGTCGGCGTGAACCGAGTTGCGGAGTATTGAATAACCAAACGCGCCGGGCGTCATGGGTGTCAGATTTCGATAATTTTTGGCTCGCACCGAGTCGGGGGTTTCGTTGAACATGAAAAATTCATATTCAAACGCCGTGCTGACGTTGAAGCCCATGTCGCTTGCCCTGGCAATAGAGCGTTGCAAGAGCCCGCGAGGACACAGCTTTTCTGCGTCACCATCGAATTCGACGATAAATAGCAGCATCGCGCCCTCGAAAGGCAGGCAGCGACAGCTGCTGGCAACGATCCTGACGGGGGCATCGGGATAGCCAGTGTGCCAACCCGTATATGACACGTTGTCATAGAGTCGATCGTTCGAATCCCAACCCAGGACGACGTCGCAGAATGCGAAACCATTATCCAGGGACGAGAAGAATTTTTCTTTGCTCAGATACTTGCCACGCATGACCCCATCGATATCGAAGAGGCCCACTTTGATATGGCTAAGACCCCTCTCTTCGACGATTTTCCGTGCGTCCGCTACGGTCTTGACTGATCGTGGATCCAGCATAATGGTTCCTTTTCTCTATGCTCCTAAAGCGACAGGCAGCACCCCCTACAGGGGCCTGGTCAGAAGCTTAGTCTGTTTCTAATTCCGATTCTGCTCTAGATATGGCAGCGAATTCTTCATCCGGGGACTTGGCCACCAGATGATGCCGACTGTAGATCACAAAATAAGCCACCAAAATCACATAAAAAACGCCGGCCCACAGTGCCGCCTCGAGACTGACGACAAAGGTACTGGCAAAGGCGATCAGGGATAGTAGCAGCGCGATCCCCGTGGTTATGGTGCCACCGGGGGTGCGAAATGGTCGCTCCAGATCCGGCTCCTTGACCCGCAAAATAATATGAGACAGCATCATTAAGGCATAGGATATAGTCGCCCCAAAAACCGCCATGGTAATCATCAAATCACCCTGACCCGTAGTCGATAATACGAAACCGAGAATGCCGGGAATAATGAGTGCCATCGGTGGCACTTTGCGGGCGTTGGTCACCGACAAAAATCGCGGCAAATAGCCTGCTCGAGACAGAGCGAATACTTGTCGGGAGTAGGCAAATATGATGGAAAAGAAGCTGGCGATTAATCCAAACAGGCCAACGATGTTGACAAACGTTGCGATGAAAGCATTTTCACCATAGGCAACTTGTAATGCGCCGACCAGCGGTGCGCCATGGTCTTTCATCGCCTCTGCCCCCGCCACACCCGGCGCCAGCACCAGGACAATGGCGGCGAATACCAACAAAATCAGCATGGCGGTAATGATGCCCCTGGGCATGTCTCTAGCCGGATTTTCTGTTTCTTCTGCCGCCAGCGGCACTCCTTCGATAGCCAGGAAGAACCAGATGCCGAATGGAATCGCACCCCAGATACCCACATAACCCTCGGGCAGGAAGGTGCTGGCGCCGGCGGCCTGATCGTTGACGGCGATATCGAATAAATTTTGGTAATCGAAATGCGGGATCAGACCGATGGCGAAGACAATCAGGGCGACAACGGCGACGCCCGTAATCACCATCATAATCTTTAGCGCTTCGCCTGCGCCGCGCAGGTGAATACCGACGAAGACAATATAAAATACGGCGTAAACGGTAGGGCCGTCGAGGCCGAATATCTCGTTAACATAAGCGCCAATGAATACCGCGATGGCTGCCGGCGCAATCGAATATTCCAGCAGGATGGCGGTGCCGGTGAGGAAGCCTCCCCAGGGCCCCATGGCGCGCCTGGCGAAACTATAACCTCCACCGGCGGTGGGCAGAGAAGACGAAAGCTCTGCCAGGCCAAAGATCATGCAGCAGTACATGGTTGCCATCAGCAGTGTGGCGATCATCATGCCACCCCAGCCACCCTGTTGCAGACCGAAATTCCAGCCGGCAAAATCTCCCGAAATAACGTAGGACACACCCAGGCTTGCCAACAAGACCCAACCCGCAGCACCCTTTCTTAATTGGCGTTTGTCGAGGTAATCGGCAGACACCTCATCATATTCGACTGTTGCAGCGCGCTTCTTTACGGACATACTCCGGGCCTCACTTTTGGTTTTCTCGAACTCTCAGACTAGGGAGCCAGGCGGTCGATATTCCAGCTACCGCTAGCTTCGAGGACGTACCTGAAGCGGTCGTGCAGGCGATCGGCGCCTCCCTGCCAAAATTCAAATTCTGTGGCTTCCACACGATAGCCGCCCCAAAAATCTGGAAACGGCACTTCACCGGCTCTAAATTTTTGTTTCAGCGATTCAAATTGATTCATCAGCACCGTTCTCGATGAAAGCACCCTGCTCTGTGCCGATGCGATCGCCGCAAGCTGATTGGACTTGGGTCGACTGATGAAATATTTCAGTGATTCGGCGGTGGAAATTTTGCTCGCCTCGCCGCCAATCTTTACCTGTCTATCGATTGCATGCCAGGGAAAATGCAAACTGGTTTTTGGATTAGTGGCGAGTTCTTCGGCCTTGCGAGAACCATAGTTGGTATAGAAAACAAATCCATCCTTATCGAAATGCTTCAACAACACGATGCGTTGGCTGGGCTGTCCGTCCGTGGACACGGTGGCAACAGTCATGGCGGTGGGATCACCGATCTCAAGTTCGATCGCCTGCTGCATCCATTGACTGAACTGATCAAATGGATTAACTGCGAGGTCTTCACGGTTCAGACCACCGTGAAGATACTCACGCCGCAGGGACTGCAAATCCATCACGAATTTTTCACTTTATTTGAAGGGTTCATTTTGTAGCTTTGAAGCGTATTCAGCAACATCGGAATTTTTGAAAAACTATATAGCGACGATCTAGGGCAGCTCTGAACAATGCAGTGATGCCCTGGCATCATCGATTGGTTTTAATGTACAAAATCACCATAATTCCATAATTGCTCTCTGCGCGTGCCTGTCGAGTAAAAGTAAGTGCCGTAACCATGCTTGTCGTTGGCAAAAAAACCGCCCACAAATTTTTGTCCACCTGGCCACCGGTAAGTCCCCTGGCCATGATAGAAATCATCTACAAAATCGCCGGAGTAGTTTTCGGTGTTTTCTTTCAGCCAAAATTCCGAATGTTCATTTTCATTCCATTGTGGCAATTTGAAAAAATAGGAGCCGGTGCCATTCCTTTTGTCATCCTTCCACTGGCCGATGTACAGATTGTCCTTGCCATTCCAGTAAGTGCCGCGACCGCTACGAATACCCTGCACCCAATTGCCGACATAGATGGCATTCTGTGTAAACGAGATAGGCACCTGCAGCCGACCATGACCGTCAAATATGCCCTGCCGAAAACTTCCTCTGTATTCGCCCTTGCCGTAGGGCGTGGTGAGTTCCAGGGTGCCGCGGCCATTTTCGCAATCGCCAAAGACGCACTGCCTCGCGCTGACTTCATCCAGAGACTGGGAGAATGAGACCGGGCCGAAGCCAATTGCCAGCGAGCAAATTAATGCCGGTAGTAGAAATACTTTGTTTCGAGAAATGTTCATGCACACCACTGTATCATCATATAGCCCGCCGGCAGACGGTCCGCGATTATAACCCTATCGCTATCGAGGTCTCCAGCAGCTTGGCGTAGACTCAAGGCCAGGGAACCTTTGATCAATTCGATGTCTATGGCAGAACAGGTACAGCAGTGGCTGGCGGACAATGGGTTCGGCCAAGTCAGCAGGACAGAGAGGGTGGCTGGTGGGTCTATCAACATCAGCTCCAGGCTCTATCTGAGCGATGGCCGTCGTCTCTTCCTGAAACAGCACGCTTCAGCACCCGCACAAATGTTTATTGCGGAAGCGGCGGGTCTAAGCGCCCTACGTCAAGCCAAGTCACTGCGAGTTCCGACGGTCCTCCATGTCGCAGAAAGCTTCCTGCTGCTGGAGGACCTGGGAACGGGTCAGCCGGATAAGACCTACTGGGAAGAACTTGGATCCGGCCTGGCTGAACAGCATCGCAACCCACAGCCGCAGTTCGGTTTTTCCACGGACAATTATTGCGGTTCCACACCCCAAATTAACACGCCCACAGACGATGGTTTTGAATTTTTTGCCAATTTCCGCATCCGCAAGCTGGCCGTGGCAGCCCGGGAGCGAAAGCTGCTAAATAACGCTGCCTTTAACGCCCTGGAATTCATCGCCGAAAACCTGAGATTATGGATTCCTCCTCAGCCCGCCGTGCTCATTCATGGCGATCTATGGTCTGGTAATATTCACTGTGACGAGCACGGTGGGCCAGCGCTGATCGATCCCGCCACTTACTGGGGTTGGGCAGAAGCTGAACTGGCCATGACGCGGTTATTTGGAGGCTTCGGTGAATCCTTCTATGCCAGTTATGCCGAGCATTCAGGCATGGCATCTGACTGGCAGCAGCGGTCGGAACTGTACAACCTTTATCACCTGCTGAATCATCTGCTTCTGTTCGGCAGCAGCTACGGGGCGCAAATTGAAGCTATCAGTCGTAGATTTGCGCCGTGACTATAACCGGCGTAGCACGTTGAGTGGACTGATACTCACGACCTTGCGGGTTGAGTTCACACCGAGTCCGGCAATAACCAGCATGCCGATCAGGGGTCCTGACAACCACACCCAGTAATGAAAATGGAAATCCTGCTCGAATACCTGCTCCTGCAGATAGTAACGACTCGCCTCCGCGCCCAGGGTTGCGATCACTCCCGCCACCATGCCGATGCTGGCGAACTCGATCAGCAAACTGGTGAGAATCAGCTTCTTGCCGGCCCCCAGGGTTCTCAAAATCGCATTCTCATGAAAGCGTTCATCGAGGGAGGCGTTAACGCAGGCCAGGAGCACCAGGCCACCGGATATCAGTACCAGCACCGAAATCAACTCGATTGCCGAAGTCACCTGGGCAATGATATTTTGAATCTGCTCGATCAATGCATCGATCTCGATCACCACGATGGTGGGAAACAGTCGCACCAGGTCGTTCAACAAAATTTTCTGTTCTCTCTCCATCAACACCGTCGACAGGAATGTGGCGCCGAGATGATCTATCGTGCCCGGTGAAAAAATGATGAAGAAGTTGGGCTGCATATTGTCCCAGCGCACGCTGCGAAAGCTGCTGACCTCGGCGCTCACGAGTTGCTGGTTGACTTCGAATTCCAGGCGGTCGCCTAACTTAAGATCGAGCCAGCCCGCATACTCTTCTTCGATCGAGACATAGCCGGCTTCGGCGTTCTCTCCCCACCAGGTGCCTGCGGTAATGCGATTGCCAGAGGGCACCTCGTCTGCCCAGGTCACCTGGCGGCGGCTGAGTCGGCCTCTAACACGAGTCTCCCCCCTGCCCTCCGCCTGGGACCCGCTTTGCGCTGCGGCTTCGTCAGTCTCGCCCTGATCTGACTGCGCCGATTCGGTCAGCGTGTTGGCTTCTCCATCTGCGCCCAGATCTCCCTGGGGATCGGGCAGGTCGCCATTGATCGCCGTTACCCGGGCACTGATCAGGGGGTAGAAGGCGTTGCCCACCACACCGTTGACCTCGAAAAACTGCTGAATACCCTCAATCTGGGGCTGGGTAATGTTCATCATGAAATGGTTTGGGGTGTTTTCCGGCAGCTGAGCCTGCCAGTCATCGATAAGATCGGTACGTAGCAGGGTTAAAATTAGCAGCGACATGATGGTGATGGAAAACACCATCACCTGTAGCACGCTTTGTTTGCGGCGTCTTCGCGTCGCCGTCATCGCCAACTTCCAGGCACTGCCGGCCTTCATGCCAACCGAGCCGCTGGACCGCAACAGCAGATAGGAAATAATCGAGAGAAACACGGCGATGGCAGCAACCGCAATCACCAGCACCGAGGTCAGAATGAAATCCTGGCTATACCAGAGAACCATGGATACCGTTCCGACCAGGCCAAAAACATAGGGCACCTTGGCGCCAAATTTTTGCTGGCTGATATCCTTGCGCAATACCCGCAGCGGAGGCGTCTCTCGCAGCGCCAGTAATGGTGGCAAGGCAAACGAGAGCAAACAGATCAAGGCAGTCAGGGAGCCAATCACATAGGGCTGAAAACCTGCCGGTGGCAGCGTCACCAGAATCACCGTCTTCAGCATCTGTAATATGCCCTGATGCACTAACCAGCCAAGCACGCAGCCGACGACGATCGCAATAGCCGCCAGCACCGACTGAATCGACAGGTAGATCGTCATGATCTGTGATGAAGTACAACCGAAGGTCTTTAATATGGCGACGTAGTCATAATGTCTTTCACCATAACGTTTGGCAGTCAAGGCGATGGCGACGCCGGCCAGTAGTACAGAAAACAGCGAACCCAGCAGCAAAAAACTTTCTGCCTTGTTGAGGGCATCGCTAATCTCTTCACTCTCATCCCTGACATCCCGCAGCCGATACTCGCCCTCGTATTCATCCCGCACCCACTGTTCAAACGAATCCAGTTGCGCCAAATCATCGCTGGCGAACAGGTAGCGATAGCTCACCCGGCTGCCGAGTTGCACCACATTTGTTGCCGCCACATCCTCCAGGTTCATCATCAGGCGCGGGCCGGCGTTGTCCACCATGCCACCCGCCTGTCGGTCTGGCTCGGCGATGATGATCTTACCAACGCTGAACTCGGCTTCGCCCACGTATATCGAGTCGCCTACGCTGAGCCCGAGCGCGGGCAGGGCCCGAGACTCCAGCCAGACTTCTCCCACCGGTGGCCCGCTTAGAATCGGCACACCACGGGTAAATGGCGCATCGGTGATAATGATCTCACCCCGAAGCGGATAACTATCATCTACCGCCTTTGCCGCCACCAGCATATTGCCAGTATCGGAGAATGCCATCGACGTAAACGACAGGATTTGGGCAGTACGCAGGCCACGGGATTCGGCCTCCCGCAAGATCAGTTCCGGGGGCAGATTTCTACTCCCCAATACCCGATCCGCCGCCAGCATATTTGCCGACTCCAGCAACAGCGCTTTTTCCAGTCGGTCGGTAAACAGTGCAATCCCCGTTACCGAGGTCACCGCCATCACCAGCGCAAAAAATAGCAGGCGCAGCTCTCCACCGCGCCAGTCTCGCCAGAGCAGGCGCAAGGCCAGGCCGAACAGAGATTTAAAGGGTTTATGGCCGTTCAATTCGGCAACATCGGTATCAGGCACTGACACGGTCCTCATTTTTCTCGTCACTGACGATCTCACCGGCCACGAGTTTGATAATACGCCCGCATCTTTTCGCCAGGGGTTCATCATGAGTCACCAGTACTAGCGTGGTGGCGAATTCTTTGTTCAGATCAAACAGTAAATCGATTACCTTATCGCCTGTGGCCGTATCCAGATTACCGGTTGGCTCGTCGGCGAATAGAATCTGCGCCCGGGTCGCAAAAGCACGAGCGATAGCAACACGTTGCTGCTCGCCACCGGAAAGTTGATTAGGATAATGATGCCAGCGCTCCGCTAGCCCTACCCGCTCCAATAGCTGCCTGGCTTTGGCATCGGCCTCTGGGTCGCCTTTCAATTCGATGGGCAACATGACATTTTCCAGCGCCGTGAGGCTGGGCAGCAACTGAAATGACTGGAACACGAAGCCAACCAGTTGACCCCGCAGAATCGCCCGCTCCTCTTCGTCCATCGCCGCCAGGCTGTGGCCATTCAGCTCAACATCGCCAGATGTGGCGCCATCTAGCCCGGCCATCAATCCCAACAGCGTCGATTTACCGGAGCCGGATGCGCCGACAATGGCCACGGTTTCAGCCTTAGCAACAGTCAGGCTGACGTCGTTTAGAATAGTCAAAACACCCTCGCTGGTGTCGACGCTTTTTAACAAATTATTAACTCGAATCATGTCCCGCTCATCTCACTCCAAGTTATTCCCAGGAAACTGCGCGCATTATAGTCCAAAATCAGGATTAACAAGACGAGCCAGTGTTACCTACGTATTAAACGAAGACCAACAGCTAAACAATTACCGTGTCCGAGACGCGTATTGGCAAGCTTGGCAGATTGCATATCCCCGCGGTCTCCATTAACGTAGGTCTCGATTAGACTAGGGGCACCTCTGTTTAACATATTCTGCCGCAGGAGTTGTAGCCGAAACGATGAAACACCTGATAATTCGATCACTTGTGGGTTTTCTGGCCTGTTGGTCCTGCCTGCTGGCATCGGCGGCGACAGCGGACTACACCCTGATGGTCTTCGGCGACAGCCTGAGTGCGTCTTATGGCATCGATGAAGATGCCGGCTGGGTGAATCTCCTCGCTATCCAGATTGAAGATTCACAATTGCCCTTCGAGGTGGTAAATGGCAGCGTCAGCGGCGAAACCACGACCGGTGGTCTGAGCCGATTGCCATCTATGCTGGATAGCTACGCCCCCGAACTCGTTATCCTGGAGTTGGGTGGCAATGATGGGCTCAGGGGCTTGCCACTGGCGCAGATGCGGGAAAATCTGGCGGCGATGGTTAATTTGATCGAGCAATCCGGGGCGGCTGTACTGCTGGCGGGCATCCAGATTCCGCCGAACTATGGCCCCCGTTATACCATTCCGTTCTTCGAACTCTATGCCGAGTTGGCAAAGGAAAAAAATCTGGCCCTGGTGCCCTTCCTGATAGATGGGATCCCCCAACAACCGGAACTGATACAGAATGACGGCATTCATCCGGTAGCCGAAGCGCAATCAATCATACTGGACAATGTCTGGCTCTGGCTTGAGCCGATGCTGCAGAAAATCGCAGACTCAGGTGTTTGAGCGAAGCCCGTTAGGTGAGCGACAACTGGATATTGTCGATACTATCAATCTCGAAGCCCTGCTCCAGGTACCAGCGACGCAACGCGGCAAACTCGCCCTTGGCCTCACCGTATATCAATGAGACCCGCTCGTCGCGACAGAAGTCGATGATCTCATTCAACAACGCAGAACCAACGCCCTTGTTGCGGTAGTTCTGTGACACTTCGATAAGTTTGAGACAATAACTAACACCTGGCGCCTTATCATCATTAATCGGTTGACCGGTAGCCGAACGTCGGCGCTTGATTCCGGCACGGGAACTCAATTGTGCAAATGCAATCGCATTAGGACCACTATAGGCTTTGAAAAACATGCTGGAGGACAAACCACTTGGTTTGGTCACGGTTACATTCGGCATGTCACATATAAGTCGATTGCTCATTCCATATTCCGACATTATAGGCCGTATGTTCCAAAATCCGCATTAGGGGGACAAGTGTAATTATTCTTCACTGTAACGCTAGACAATTTTGATTCTAGAGCGAAAGAGGAACGGTTTTTGTGACGTGGTTCACAAAAAATGGGCCGTGTCGGCCAATCTGCAAGGCCACAGAAGAATTCGGACGCGTGGGTGTGAGGGCGTGAGGGCGGGGATCGTTTTCTAAATCAGGCCCCGGTGATAGCGAGATATTGGGTGATGACACCAGCAAGCCCCTGCTGCAAGGACTCCACCACCAGTGCGTGACCGATGGAGACTTCGGCTATGTGGGGAATTTTCAGAAATTCAGGCAGGTTCTCCAGATTCAGATCATGGCCGGCATTGATACCCAGCCCCAGTTCATGGGCCTTCGCCGCTGCCGCCGCGTACTGAGCAATAACCTTGTCTTGGGCGGCCGTGCCGAAACTTCTGGCATAGTCTTCGGTATACAATTCAATCCGATCCGCATCGACTCCGGGCACCAACTCCACCGCCGTGATCGAGGCATTGAGGAACAGACTGCTGCGTATGCCCGCCTTGCGCAGCCGAGCGAGCACATCGGTCAGTTGAGACGCGTTGGCGCTAACATCCCAGCCATGATCGGAGGTCAGTTGATCAGGCTGGTCCGGCACCAATGTGCATTGTGCAGGGCTGACTGCCATCACCAGGTCGAGAAAATCTTCCGATGGATACCCTTCTATATTGAATTCAACATCGCTTCGAGATCGCAGGTACTGACTGATATCATAAACATCCTGTCGCGTGACATGGCGCTCATCTGGTCGAGGATGCACCGTGATACCCTTCACGCCCAGAGCCAGCAATTGCTCGACGAATTTCAACAGCTTGGGATAGTCTCGCCCACGCGAGTTTCTCAGCAAGGCAATTTTGTTTACATTAACACTCAGCACCGTCATGGTTTAGTTTTCGTCTTGCAATAGAAAGTCAGTAGCTATCTTCTGAAAAGCCTGGGGGCGCTCCGCATGCAACCAGTGTCCGGCCTGCATTATTGTCTTTACCGACGCCCTTGGAAATAGATCCAATATCTCTTCCTCGTTCTGCGCTTGTATATAGTTAGATAAGGCCCCTTTTACAAACAGAGTCGGTTTGGTGAAAGCCTCGCCCAACAGAGGTTTCTCTCGCAGCCTGTCATAATTATCCCTTATGGAAGCAAGATTCAGCCGCCAGCGATAGCCACCATCTTCATTCCTGATCAAATTTGTGAGCACAAACTTCCGCGTGGCCTCATCTTCAATAGTCGCCACCAATCGCTGTTCCGCTTCCTTTCTACTGCTCAGGGCCTCCACCTCCATCGCTTCCATCCCCGCCAGCACATCCATCTGACCGTCGGTAGCCGGCGGATAGGCTACTGGTGCAATATCCACCACCATCAATCTAGTGAGCAATTCGGGATGGCTTAGCGCCAGCTGCATCGCCACCTTGCCACCCATGGAGTGGCCAATGAAGGCGCACTCTTCGATGCCTGCCGAACGCATAAATTCGCGAACATCATCGGCCATTACCCGATAATTGAGGGCATTGGCGTGGGGCGAGTCGCCATGATTACGCAGGTCAAGCCCGTAAACGGCGAATGTTTTTGCGAGCTGCTTGCTGTGCCAACCCCAATTTGACAGGCTACCAAATAGTCCGTGCAGAATAATCAGGGCTTTCCCTTGCGTGGAGTACTGGCGGCAATTTAACTGCATGACAATAATCGCGTAGGGCACCTCTAGGTCTGGATGGTGCATTATACCGCCTACGCTGGTATCTACTAGACGTCATGCTATGCTTTGCCCATGCGCTCTCCCTACCGTTCTATCGTGGTTCTCACCGGTGCGGGTATTTCCGCGGAATCCGGGATCAAGACATTTCGAGCGGCCGATGGTTTATGGGAAAATCACCCGGTAGAAGAAGTTGCCACTCCCGAAGGCTTTGAACGCAATCCTCCATTAGTCTATGAATTCTATAATCAGCGCAGACGGCAGATACTTTCGAAGGAGATAAAGCCCAACCCGGCGCACACGGCCCTGGCCAAATTCGAACATGAATTTGATGGGACTTTTCTGCTAATTACGCAGAACATAGACAATTTACACGAACGCGCCGGCAGTGAAAATCTCCTGCACATGCACGGTGAGATCCTGAAGATGCGCTGCCGGAACTCACAACTTGTCTTCGATATTCGTGAAGATCTCGTGTTCGACACCACTTGCCGCTGTTGCCGCTCGGCTGGAAACCTACGCCCCCATATCGTCTGGTTCGGTGAGATGCCCCTGCACATGAACCAGATCAATCAGGCCCTTCAGCAATGCGATCTTTTCGTGGCCATAGGCACCAGCGGCAATGTATATCCGGCGTCGGGCTTTTATCAAACCGCGAAAATCCGCAGCGCCGACACCGTGGAGCTCAACCTGGAACCGACAGGTTCAACTTTCGACGAGCACAAATATGGCCAGGCATCGGTGGTGGTGCCTGCATATTTTGAGGGATTATTGGCTACAGTGCATGCCCCCCAGGGTTAGATGCGAGCAGGCTCGGCGGACAGCCACTCCCTAAAACAGATATTGCATCCCCACACCATCTCCATATTCCGAATCGCTGTTTAGGGTAAACGCCCAGCGCTTGCTTATATTGTATTTTAGACGGTAGCGATACTCCTTATCCGTGTTCCAGCGCCAGTCAAACCCCAGCCGACGTGTGAATTGTAGCTCCGACTCCAGTTCTACCCGAAATTCCCCTTCATCATCCACGCGCCACTCGCTATCGATTAATAGCGGCAAGGTGTAATTAAATCCGGCGATGGCATAACTAGTGCTGGCTTGTTCCTCATGTTTTCGCCTCTCGACGCCGGCAAAGGTCGAAAAGAAGCGACTGAAATAGTAGGTGTAGGTTGCTTCAATTTCATAGCTATCATGGAAGTTTGAGTCCGCCTCCAGTTGGAAGCCGTGGCGCTCATCGGAGAGTGAATAATCCAGATCGAGAAAATTACTCTGGACATCCAGCTTGCTACGGTTGAACCATCGCAGGTAAGGTTGAATCACCCTGGCCGTATCTGCGTCGTACGTTGACGTCTCCTCATAGCTGATCACTCGGGTCATACCCGTTTTCATATGATATTGATTGTGACAATGAAATAACCAGTCCTTCTCTTCGTTGGCGTCAAACTCAATCACTACCGTGCCCATGGGCGGCACGTTGACCGTGTGTTTCAAAGGGCTGCGATCGCCGTGCTGATTCACGACGCGGAAGAAGTGGCCATGCAGGTGCAGTGGATGATGCATCATCGTACTGTTGTACAGAATGATGCGTACGTTTTCACCCTTGCGAATTAGTATCTGGTCATCCTCACGCAGGGTTGCGCCATTGAAACTCCAGACGTAGCGTTCCATATTGCCGGACAGCGTCAGGTCAATCTGCCGCCAGTCTCGCTGGATCGGTAGTACGGTGGAAGCGGTAGCAACCAGGTGCTGATAGTCTGTCATATGGGCTATCACCTCGACCATGGCAGCTTCCATGCCCTTGTCATCACTCTTAGGCATGGCTTCGGCAGCGCCTTGATGTTCCGGTGTCGTCATCATATCGATGCCCATCGCCATATCATGGGCTTCCATCAGAAACAGATTCGGCGCCGGCACGTCGGGGGCATATACCCTGTCCCCCGCGCCGACGAAGGTACTGGAAAATCCGCTGCCATCGAAGGACGTGGCACGTAGCTCAACTGACGCTTCGGCGGATACCCTCACCAATACATCATAGGTTTCCGCGGTAGACATACGCAGGCGCTTGACCCGGATGGGTTCAACATCCTGACCATCGGCAGCAATTATTGTCATCGGCCCCCCCGCATATTCGACGTCGAAGTAGCTGGAAGTAGAGCCATTGATCAAGCGCAACAGAATTTGCTCGGCGTTGATATCGTTAACTATCAGCTTGTTCTCCGACTTCCCATTTGCCAGGAAGCGATCATAGGCGATATCTGCCAGATCCATTGGGCCCATGCGGGTAAAAGATTGGGAAAATCTATTACGTATTGCCCGACCGCCATTCGCCAGCACCTTGTCCCAGGACTGCACCGAATTTTTCTTGTAGGCGTAATAGTCTTTGTCCTTCTTCAAATTGCTTAGTACGGAGCCGGGATCCTCATCGGTCCAGTCGGAGAAAAGAACAATTTCATCCTGTATGGAATTCGGTGGCTGATCTTTCTCTCTCAATATGATTGCCCCGTAAATGCCTCTCTGGACCTGCAAGTCGGAATGGGAGTGATACCAGTAGGTGCCGGTCTGGATAATGGGAAATTCAAAGGTAAAGCTCTGCCCGGGCGCGATAGGCTGCGTATTGAGAAAGGGAACTCCATCCTGGTCATCGGGCAAGAGCACACCATGCCAATGCACCGACGCAGAAACATCCAGTCGATTGTGAAATGTAGCGCGTAACACATCTCCGACCCTGGCTTCTATGGTGGGCGCCGGAATCTGATCGCCGATAGCCAGCGCTTCCACGGTCGTGCCGGTGAAATTTACCAGCTTGGTATCGATATCAAACTCATATAGGACCATTTCCCCATAAACGAGAAAGGAATGGGAAAACATTAAAAATGTAAATAGAACTCTGGCTAACACGACTCAACTCCTCAAACAGGTTTTCGAAGGTTTGGTAAAACAGGAGTGAGTTATGCTGAGGGTGGCTGTAGTAGCAGGTCCAGAGAAACAGACTGATACAGGTTTACACGTAGTGCTGACTTGTTATTGGATACCGGCAAATTCTCGGCGCTGCCGGTCATGGAAAAACCAATTGAGCTGGCACAACAAATATCATCGCAGAAGCAATCTTCACCGTCATGAGCTTGCACGGGGTGGTCGCCTGCATTTTCTGCCTGGGCAGCTTGATGCAGGAGCTCTAACGAGGCGGCCCCGGCATGAGCGGAAATCGAACCGTGACTGCTCGCCACTTCCCCGTGGTCGTGGTCATCATGGCTGGCTGCGTCCCCTGCCAGGCTGCTATTTGCAAGCACCAGCAAGATGAAAAAACCAATAAGCGTCTTATTTTTGTGCAATCGATATTACTCTTGAGACTCGAAGATAAACTCTATGAGAGGAAATTTAACGCTAGAGCGGCGGGAAATATAGTCTTTTCCCCCATTTATAACAAATCGAGCACTGGTTCAGGCGGAGGCAAGCCCTGATCTACTCCAGCGTTCAGGTAGGATTTTCTACGCCCCATTAGGGGCTGAAACCAGACTATTCAATCGCCGCGGCGATTAGATTCTAAAACGCAGGGCCTGGGGAAGCAGACAGTTTTCTTCATTGCAACATTGCAATTTCAGGACCAGTTCCGCGGTAGCAGACAGCGAATCGGCGGACGATTCTGTGCGTGCCAATTCCATTTTTATGGTGAAACCCTCTTCGTAGATTGGAGTGTTGCCTGCATCAACATTCAACAGGGCCGCGTTCGCTGGAGGATAATCACAACGGATAACACGCCAATGGGTTTCAGTCTCGGCAAGATCTAACTCGATGGCCGCGATCTCACCCCCGGAAGCCCCGGCTGCAGCGATGTGCCAGCCCGATTCGAGGGTCACCACGATTTCAAGGAGGTTCACATTGTCGGCTGACGACTCAATCTTGGAAATTGCGATTTTCGCCCTGCCACCGTCGATAGTCTGAATTTCCCCGGCACTACCGTTCTGATACAGAGAAATTGCCCTGAGCATGCCGGGATGACTCATTGGATTGTCGTTGATATGGGCTATGAGGGTCGCGATACACTTGTCTATTTTGCCTTCATAACCGTGCCCCTGGCTCCTCGCGAGAAGCACGCTGCTCTGCTCTAACATCAACAGACACTGCACGGCGGTGGCGACCGCGGACAGGGTAGCGCCATCGCTGGCATTACGGGATCGAGTTAGTAGCGGTGCGTCGTGTTGTTCGGGGCTGAGATAGAACCCGCTGTTTTCCTCGTCCCAAAATTCTATCAAGGCCATATCCATGAGTTGTGCCGCCTGCCTCAGATATTCCCTGTCGTCTGTCACATCGAACAGGGTGATCAGCGCCTGGCAATAATTCGCGTAGTCTTCCAGTTGTCCGGCGATGGACACGGCGTTGTTCAAATAGATCCGGTGGAGCCGGCCGGCGGCGTCCACATTCCGTTGCCACACCAGAGTGGCAGCCCGCTGCGCCGCCTGCAGCCAGTCTGGCCGCTGTAGCACCGGCGCCGCCGTCGCCAGCGTAGTGATCATCGCTCCGGTCCAGGCAACGATGAGCTTGTCATCCCTAAGTGGGTGGACGCGCCGCTCCCGAGCCAGATAAAGCTTCTCTAGAATCCTATCCAGATGGCTGTCGAAATTATCCTCGCTGCCGCCATCGACTCCACCGTCCTTCTCGAGTTCCAGATGGGACTTCGGCAGGTTCAGGATATTCGAGCCTTCGAAGTTCCCTGCCTCGGTTACCCCATACAGTTCCACAACAAGTCTCGCCTCGGCGGCGGACAACGCCTGCTTCAGTTCTTCTATAGTCCAGGTAAAGAATGTACCCTCCTCTCCTTCGCTGTCGGCGTCGGTGGCAGAATAGAATCCCCCCTCAGGCAACTGCATATCTCGCAGCACATAGTCGAGGGTCTGCTCGCAGACTCGCCTGAAGAACTTATTGCCGCTGAGTTGATAAGCCTGGAGATAAACCAGTCCCAGCTGCGACTGGTTATAAAGCATTTTCTCAAAGTGCGGCACCAACCACTGCGCATCCACGCTGTAGCGATGGAAACCCCCAGCCACCTGATCATAGATGCCGCCACGCGCCATGCCGGTAAGTGCACGCTCAACAAAACCAAAAACACTGAGGTCGCGGGATCTCCTGACGTGATCGAGCATGAGCAGCAGCAGCGGCTCCTGGGGAAATTTTGGCGCACCGGCCAGGCCGCCATAGGTCGAATCTTCTCTCTCTAAGAGGCCTTTCAGCATATTGTCCAGCAAGTCCGGGCCTAAGGACCCCGCCTCTTTTCTGCCACTCAAGATGCGATCTATCGCCTCACTTATCTGGGTCGCCCTGGCCCTCAGTTCGTCGGGTTGCTGCTTCCAGGCGTCGGTAATTTTTTGCAACAGGGCGATAAAAGAAGCTGCCGGGAAATAGGTGGCACCGAAGAATGGTTTACCATCCGCCAGCAGAAAATTCGACATCGGCCAACCCCCATGCCCTGACATGAGCTGCACTGCGGTCATATAAATCTCGTCGATATCGGGATACTGTTCCCGATCCATTTTTATGCTGATGAAATCCCTGTTCAGCACCTCGGCGACTTCGACGTTGTCGAAGCTCTCAACCTCCATCACATGACACCAGTGGCAGGTGGAGTAGCCAATGGATAGGAACACGGGCTTGTCCTCGACTGCGGCGGCCTCGAAGGCGTCGTTGCCCCAGGCGTACCAATTCACGGGATTGTGAGCGTGTTGCAGGAGATAGGGTGAGTCTTCCAGAATCAGCCGATTGATAAACAAGCCCTTGCCCTGCGCATCCAGGTGTTCGGTGCGTTTGTCATAGCTGCCCGCCTTTTCGGCTTCAACCTTACGTAACTTGGTCTCGAGAGCATTGGTCATAGTTTAATTACTTAAATTACAAGACTGTGGGCTTGCAAAACCCATATTGGGGAGCGAGATGCTGTCACCACAAGAACCGTTTGGCAAATATTACTACACCTCGTTGAAATAAAACCCGGTGGTCATGGTCTTCTATGGTGAGCCGCTTGTCTTAAGCAGTAGGTGGACTCAATTTGCCCTATACCGCCCCCGTCCCCCCGGGGGCGTGTTTTTTGTCCATGGCCAGACTGGGAGCCTTGAAGTAGATTAGGGCCCCTCAATTCAGACCGACCCGCATTAGCCTCTGCTCGCGATTGATGATAGATTCAGTGCCTCTCGAGCTCTGGTTCCAGACTACCGAAGCAAGCTATCAAACCGAACCGATAAGCACGTGACTTTGAAATTTATAAAAGCCTTGTGAGTCCGGCGCAACAGTGAGCCCAATTGCTAACGACTCGATCGATGCCGCTCCCCATATGACAAGCCCAAACCCAGTTTGCCTGATCGTCGGCGCCGGTGATTACATCGGTGCCGCTATCGCCCGCCGGTTTGCGGCAGGGGGATACAGCGTCTGCCTGGGTCGCCGCAACGGCGACAAGACCGCAGACCTGGTTAAGGAGATAGAAGACACTGGGGGCAAGGCCTACGGCTATACTCTCGATGCCAGGGAGGAAACCCAAATTCAGCAACGCTTTGCGGCTATCGAAGCAGACATCGGACCCCTGGAAATCGTCATCTCCAATGCCGGGGGCAATGTGAACTTCCCGATCCGGGAAACCACGGAGAGGGTTTTCTACAAAGTATGGAAGATGGCCTGCCTGACGGGATTCCTGACCGGGCGGGAGGCCGCCAGGTACATGGCGCCGCGTCACCAGGGCTGCATATTTTTCACCGGGGCCACCGCCAGTCTTCGCGGCGGCAGTGGCTATGCCGCCTTCGCCAGCGCCAAGTTCGGGCTGCGGGCCCTGGCCCAGAGCATGGCGCGAGAGCTGGGTCCCCAGGGCATTCACGTGGCGCACCTGATCATCGATGCCGGAGTAGATACAGAATTCGTGCGTGAGCGATTTAAGGATCGCGGTATCGATGTGGAAGCACTTCCCCCGGATACACTGATGAATCCAGAGTCGATTGCCGAGGCCTACTGGATGCTGCATCGGCAATCGAAGGATGCCTGGACCCATGAAATGGATTTACGCCCTTTTGCGGAAAATTTTTAATAAGGATCGATGGATGTCCATAGTAGTAGAAAATTTTTAATAAGAATCGATGGATGTCCATGGTAGTAAGGGGATGTCGAAGAAGAAATTCTTGCGAGTTTCTAACCCGAATTTTCAAGCGTACTGGTGAAATATCTGGGCCAAATCAATCGGCGCGATCGTAGACCCGGGTTAGTATTATTGCTGCACCGAAAGAATTTGGCTGAATCTGCATTTTCACGACTAGCTGATTGCCCCCAGCCTGCAAGGTGTAGGTTTCCAGCGTAAATCCATCGTCCCGGGGCCTGGCTTCAACCAACAGCGAATCACCATCGAAGTTGCCGAAGGAAAAATCCTGACTGCCGCGGTTATAGAAATCGTTGGCGGCGGAAGAACGGCGGCGACCGTCGGTATGAAAAACACGGACGTAGTTATCGTCATATTCGAAACGAAACTCAGGCTCATCATAGGCAATACGCAATACATCATCATAGGAGATGCGATCGTAGAGTTCCTGTTCTGCAGGTCCGCCACGATAGAAATCTTCCTCGCGCTTCTTGAACCAGCGCCTCTTGACCTTGCCTCCTGCTTCCTTGATCGCCGCCTCGACCCTGTCGTCGGTGTTGTCACTCAATTCTTCGTTAATCACCCAGTTACCAACGATGAGGCTGCCAATCGCGGACGCAGAATTTTCCTGGGCCGCTGCAACGGTGAAAATAGAAACGCCCAGCACCAGCACGCAGATCCTTAACAAAATATCTTTGATCGATTGTTGATACATTGCTGTTTGCAAGCTCCCTGTGTGTAATCTGATATGCGAAAAACATTCAGCGTGCATGGTTGGCTGTTAAGTTTTCCTAAGCGAACTCTTTGCGCCACTGAGCTATTGCTTGACCGATTTCATGGGGTGAGTCTTCCTGTAGGAAATGATTCCCCGCCACGGTCACTTCCTTCTGATTGGGCCACGAACGACAAAATTCTCGCTGCGGGCCAATTAAAATTGCCCCGGGATCGGCGTTGATAAATAACTTCGGCAGCTCTGACTGCACCAGCCAGTCAGCATAGCTGCGAACCAATTCAACTACTTCTGGTGGTTCTCCGTCAATCGGTATCTGCCGTGGCCAGGTCAGAGTCGGTCTGCGGTCTTCACCGGGATTCTTAAATGGTCGCCGATAGACTTCCATTTCTTCTTCGCTTAGTTCCCGCAAGATAGAGCCGGTCAGCACTCTCTCTACAAACACATTTTTCTCGAGGATCATTTCTTCGCCGGCGGGTGAACGCAGGCTCTGAAAAATACCTCGCGCCGCCTCGGGCCATTGATCCCAGCTCACGGGTCTGACTATGGCTTCCATATACGCTATACCGATCACCGCGTCGCGATGACGATTGGCCCAATCGAAGCCCAGCGCCGAGCCCCAGTCATGAATGACAAAAGTAACCCTGTCCTTCACTCCCAGCGCCTTGAGGGCGCCATCGAAATATTCTCTGTGCTCAAACAGGGTATAACGATCGGGACCCGAGTCCTCCAGCTTATCGGAGTCACCCATGCCGATCAGGTCGATGGCTATGCAACGACCCTGATCCTGCAGATGGGGCATGACGTTGCGCCACAGATAAGAGGAAGTGGGATTGCCATGCTGAAAGACAATAGGATCGCCCTCACCCATCTCCACATAACTCATGGTCTTGCCTTTCACGGTAATCGTTTTCTTCGGATGCTCATTGGCACTGATCATTCTGTTTCCTGTCTGTTCGTGATTCTCAGAGCTATAGAGCATAAACCCCGCTATCTGGTATTTCAATTGGAGTCGATGGTACTGAGGACTAATTTCTTGGTAGAGACCGAGCATCTATGCGGCCGCTTGGGTGGGGGTGTTGCTTTTACGTTCCATGGGCCAGGGATGGCCCATGGAACGTAAAAGTAGCTACCGCCCCTCCTTCGCTCAATCCCAAAAGAGGCACTCAGAAGATTCCGAAAAAATATAGCTGCAGGATTCAGCCAACGTGTTGGACACGCTTCACAGACGCCAATTTCCCAAGATTCGTGTTGGAATCGAATTCTGGTTGTGCCAATTGAACAAGGGCCCTGTTTTCGGCTATCCTGCCTGTCCTTGAATAGACAACACTACAAAAGCAGTCGCGGGGGGAAGTCGGAATGACAATGCAAAATACGCCTCTACTCATGTCTCGAATCCTGGGCAGAGGTGCCAAGCTGGACCCGGAAATTGAGATCGTCACCATGCAGGCGGATGGTACGCACCGGCAAACCTTGAAGCAGACCTGGGACCGGGCTAATCAGGTGGCACATGCGCTGAAAGCCCATGGCATTGGGATTGGGGACAGAATCGGCAGCTTCATGTGGAGCAACTATCGTCACCTTGAACTGTATCAAGGCGTACCCTCCATGGGAGCGGTGTTGCATACGATAAATCTCCGGCTGCCGCCAACAGACCTTGAATACATAGTTAATCATGCGGCAGACCGCGTGCTTTTCGCAGACGAGGATCTGTTGCCGCTGTTGGAGCCGCTATGGGGCAAGATTCCCAGTGTAGAATTGCTGGTGATATGCCGCCATGGCGAGGGCGGGGAAAGCTCCTTCGAAAACCAAATCGACTATGAGGATTTTATTGCCGGTCAGGCTACCGAGTATGAATGGCCGGAGATTGACGAAACTTCCCCCATGGGACTGTGTTACACCTCCGGCACCACCGGTAAACCCAAGGGAGTGATGTACACAAACAGATCTACCTACTTGCACACCCTTACTGAGTGTCTGACCGATTCGATAGGGCTTTCTTCCCTGGACTCGCTGCTCGGCATCGTGCCCATGTTCCATGCCATGGGTTGGGGCCTACCTTTTTGCGCGTCCATGCTTGGATGCAAGCAGGTAATGCCGCATAGATTTATGACACCCGACACTTTCCTGAAGTTAATGCATGAGGAGGAAGTCACCATATCTGCAGGAGTGCCCACTATCTGGCAGGGCGTCAAAGCCGCGCTGGAGGCAGAACCTGACAGGTATGACCTGAGTAAATTGAGTCGGCTGACCTGTGGCGGATCTTCGCCTCCGGTTTCCATGATGCGTTGGTATTGGGAGACCCATGAGATTGAAATGATCCAGGGCTGGGGTATGACCGAGACCAATCCCCTGGGAACCCTGTCCAGAAAAATCGCGAAGCGCTCCCATGTGAATATTTCGGAAGAGCAGCAGTTTGAGAATATCGCCAAGGCAGGTTTGGCCATGCCTGGGCTGGAGATCGAGATTTTCGACGAACAGTGGAATCGCCTGCCCCACGATGGCGAGGCCGTCGGTGAACTCTGTATTCGCGGCCCCTGGATTGCATCCGAGTACTACGACGACCCACAACCGGACAAGTTTCATGAGGGCTGGCTGGTGACCGGCGACGTTGCCAAGATCGATGAGGAAGAATACCTGATCATCTCGGATCGCTCCAAGGATCTGATCAAGTCTGGCGGCGAGTGGATCTCCTCTGTCGATCTAGAGAACCACATCGTGGGCATGGCAGAAATTGCCCAGGCCGCTGTTGTCGCCCAACCACATCCGAAATGGGATGAGCGTCCGGTGGTTTTGGTGACGATGGTGGAAGGAGAGTCGCTGGATCGGGATGCGGTACTGGCGCACTGTAGCGAGATCTTTGCGAAATGGCAGTTGCCTGATGATGTCATCGAAACCGAGTCCATTCCGCTCACCTCCACCGGTAAAATCGATAAGAAAGCGATTCGCGCAACACTCGATGCCCAGGGGTATAAGCTGCCGGATCTTCGAGGCTAGCCGGAACATCAGGTATTGCGGGCATTTGCAGAGGAAATTTTCGCGATTTCGGAATAGAGATCAACAAATTCACGAGCTAACTCATACATACTCGCTATCATCGGCGATAAGCTGCGAGGGCCAAGATGCTTTTAATGGCTTGTATTCTCGTCTAGACTCCATTGCCGGGGTTGGCAAACCCTCATCGAAAAGAGTGATCGCACAGGTATTATGACCCATAAATTTGACTTCGCCCTGGCCCTGCTGGTTATCACCGCAATCGGACTGATTGACATTTTTGTGACCAAGGAATCGCGACGCGACCCAGAGCGCATGGTCTGGATTGATGCCGGCTTCCATCCAACGGCTTCCTCTACAGATGTGTTAAATGAGCGCTTGAGCGCTTCCGTCGAACTGTATGGCTTCTGGATAGACCAAGATGAGGTCAGTCACGGGGATTATCAACAATTTATTGCCGACACCGGTCATGTCATCTTTGCCGGTCAGACTGTGGCCGCCAAAGTTTTTTGAGCCGGGTGACAGGCTCACTCAGGGGAGACTGGCTGAAGATAGGGCCTGGCAACATTTGCAAGGGACAGATGCCGATGCCCAGACCCGGCAAAAAGTCTATGTGACCTATGGAGATGCTCAAGCCTATTGCAACTGGTTGAACAAAGACTTGCCAACAGAAGCACAATTTGGATTTGCCGCGCGCGGCGATGGCGCAGATAAAGTCTACAACTGGAGTTCTGGCCGGAAACATCTCACCGGCTTCCGATGCGTGACCAACCCTACCGCCCTGCAACGGATCTTCGAGTAAGATCGGGGATCGAGGTGTAGGCGAACCAGGGCATCTCTAAATAATACAGTGATGTCCTAGGGCATCTCTAAATAATACAGTGATGTCCTAGGGCACCTCTGAATAATACAGTGATGCCCTAGTTAAATTGCCCGGGCAATTAGCAGCTTCATAATTTCATTGCTGCCGCCATAGATCTTCTGAATTCGACTGTCCGCATACATTTTGGCAATAGGATATTCCATCATATAGCCATAGCCGCCGAAGAACTGCAGACATTCGTCCACTATTTCGCACTGCTTCTGGGTAATCCACCACTTCGCCATGGCGGCGGTGGTGTCATCGAGTTTGCCTGCGGCGAGTTTCATTGCGCAATCGTCGACGAAGGTCCTGGCCAACTTCGCTTCGGTGTATCTCTCGGCGAGGCGGAACTGGGTATTTTGGAAATCCAGAATACGTTTACCGAAGGCCTTGCGCTCCTTCACATACTCCGCCGTGATTCGCAACGCAGTCTCGATGGCGGCACAGGCACCCGCCGCGATAATCAATCGCTCCTTGGGAAGCTGTTCCATCAACTGAACGAAGCCCTTGCCTTCCACGTTGCCCAGGAGATTCTCACTGGGAACGAGTACGTCATCAAAAAATATTTCCGAGGTGTCTTGCGCCTTTAGGCCGAGTTTCTCCAGATTTCTGCCGCGGCTAAAACCACCATCACCTTCGACAGATTCCGTCTCTACCATGATCAGCGAGATGCCCTTTGCCGATGCGGAGGGATCAGTTTTTACCACCACACAGATCAGGTTCGCGGTCTGGCCGTTGGTCAGAAAGGTTTTTTGACCGTTAAGCACATAGTTCTCGCCGTTCTTGATCGCGGTCGTAGCCACCGCCTGCAAATCGGAACCTGTGCCAGGCTCGGTCATGGCAATCGCCGAAACGATTTCTCCCGACGCCATCTTTGGCAACCATTTCTGTTTCTGCTCTTCGCTACCATAGGAGTTTATATAGTGGGCCACGATGCCGGAATGTACGCTGTTACCGAAGCCGGAGATGTGGGCGTAACACAGCTCTTCCACCAACACCATCTCGTGTTTGAAGTTGCCTCCGCCGCCGCCATACTGTGCCGGGATCGATACACATAACAGTCCGGCTGTACCCGCTTTATTCCAGGCATCTCTGTCGATGCAGCCCTGCTTCTCCCACCTGGCCATATGGGGTACAAATTCCCGGGCGAGAAATTTGTGCACCGCATCTCGCATGATGTGTAATTCTTCATCCATCCATGGACTGATATGATTTTCAAACATCGCTGTCTTCGCTTCTTCGTTGGCTTATTTCGTTTGTCTATACCGGCCGTTCAATCACCATGATGATGGCATCGGGCCTTCGGAGATTAGTGTTCCCGACGACATCGCCGGTGACTAACTCGCGGTTGAATCCATACGTTCGATAATCATGGCGTTCGCCGTACCGCCACCTTCGCATATGGCGATAAGACCGTAGCGGGCCTGGCGCCGCTCCAATTCGTGCACCAGGGTGGTCATCAGTTTTGCCCCGGTTCCACCCAGCGGATGGCCCAGTGCCTGGGCGCCACCATTGACGTTTAACTTTCCGATATCCGCACCCAGGGCTTTAGCCCAGGCCAGTGGCACCGAGCCGAACGCCTCATTGACCTCATACAGGTCGATGTCATCTATGCTCAGACCCGCTTTCTCGAGCACCTTGCGGGTGGCGGGAATTGGACCTTCCAACATGATAACAGGGTCGGAACCCACCACGGCAAGCGCCTTAATCCTGGCGCGCACCGGCAGATTATACCTGGCGATAGCATCCTCATTAGCGATCATCACCGCAGCGGCACCATCGCTGATCTGGCTGGCGGTTCCTGCAGTAATTACACCGCCTTCGCGCAATGTATTGAGTGACTGCATGCCCTCGAGCGAAGCTTCGGCTCTTATGCCTTCGTCTCTGTCGTGGATGTCCGCGCTGCCGTCTTCCAGTTTGATATTGAGTGGGACGATTTCTGTCTTAAAGTATCCTTTCTCGGTCGCCGCTGCGGCCCGTTGATGGCTCATCAGGCCAAACTCATCCAGCTCTTCGCGGGTGATGCCGTATTTTTCGGCCAATAACTCCGCACCATCGAACTGGCTGAACTGAACACCTGGATACTGCATTTCCAGGCGTTCGCCCTTGGGCGTGCCGCGACCATGCTCCAGGCCATCACGGATATTGGAGCCAATTTCGACGGTGCTCATGGCTTCGACGCCACCGCTGATGATGACATCCTGGGTGCCGGACATGACCGCCTGGGCACCAAACTGAATTGCCTGCAGCGACGAGCCGCACTGACGATCGACCGTAGTACCCGGCACATCGGGATCGAGCTTAGAAGACAATGCAACCATGCAGCCCAGGTTTCCAGCCTGTGACCCAATCTGACTGACCACACCGAAGATCACGTCATCGACGCCGCCGGTAGGCACACCGGTTCGGTCCACCAGTTCATCGACCACGATGGCACCCATATCGACTGGGTGAATATGGCTAAGCCGTCCCTTTCTCCTGCCGGTTGCGGTTCGAACTGCTCCTACAATGTATGCATCAGCCATCTGATTTAACTCCTCTTCCAATTTCCCAAAAGACTACTCTCTACAGTGCCGGCATGCGGATGCCCGCATCCAGACGTATGGTTTCCCCGTTCAGATAACCGCAGCTGACGATGTGTGCGACTTCCTCTGCAAACTCTACCGGATCTCCCAGGCGCTTGGGAAACTGGGTGATGGCAATCAGGGGATCGCGTATCTCAGCGGGGGCGGATGCGAGCAAGGGGGTCTCAAACACGCCAGGGGCTATGGTCATCACCCGCACGCCTCGTTTCGCCAGATCCCGGGCAATTGGCAGGGTCATCGCCACGATGCCACCCTTGGATGCCGCATATCCCGCCTGTCCGGTCTGACCATCGAACGCGGCGACGGATGCAACGTTAACGATGACGCCTCTCTCGCCATCGGCGGTTACGGCCTCATTGTCTTGCATCACTTCCGCGCAAAGACGTAGCACGTTAAAGGTACCGATCAGGTTAACGCGGATGATGTGCTCGAATTTTTCCAGCGGCATCGGCCCATTTCTGCCCACCGTTCTGGCGGCGCCGCCGATACCGGCCGAATTCACGTTGATATGAATGCTGCCAAATTTGGTTTTCGTAGCGGCGATGGCAGCGGCCACGGCCACCTCATCGGCCACATCTCCGGCATGCCAGGCGGCTTGCTCTCCCAGGCTAGCAGCGGCGGCTTCTAACGCCTCGACATTCAAGTCATAGAGCATGACCTTGGCGCCTGCGGCGACGAAATTCTGCGCCGTTGCCAGGCCAAGCCCGGATGCACCGCCGGTGATGAAAGCGGTCTTATTCCTGATCTCCATGGGTCCACCTTTTCTACTCGATTCAGGCGCGACAGCATAAATCATCCCTTAAAAAAGTGAAACTGCTAATCGGCCGGGATCATCAGCTTAACCGCGGTGTTTCTGCACCACAGTGCACGTCTCCAGGCTCAGGGTCTTTATTGTCATGGGGCTATCCCCTATCATTCATGGCTAAATCCGGAATAGGTAGATAGGGGCAATAGACGCGATGGGACCACTTAAAGGTATTCGAGTCATCGAAATGGCGGGCATCGGACCTGGACCATTCTGCGCCATGATGTTGTCAGACATGGGCGCCGAAGTCGTGCGTATCGATAGACTCAATCAGAAAGGAGCAGGCAGCCGTGCCAATGTATTGAACCGGGGCCGGCGCTCCCTCGCCCTCGATCTAAAAAGCCCTCAGGGCGTTGAAACCGTACTGGTGCTAATCGACCAAGCGGACGTCCTCATCGAGGGATTTCGACCCGGGGTCATGGAGCGTCTGGGGCTGGGACCAGAACCTTGTCTGCAGCGTAATCCCAAGCTGGTTTACGGCCGCATGACCGGTTGGGGACAGACTGGACCCCTGGCACAGGCCGCCGGTCACGATATCAATTACATTTCCATAGCCGGTGCACTGGGCGCCATGGGTTATGCCGATCGACCCCCCGCTCCGCCCTTGAATCTGGTTGGCGATTTTGGCGGCGGCGCCATGTATCTGCTAAGCGGCGTGCTGGCCGCTTTGATAGAAAGAAACAACTCTGGCCAGGGGCAGGTCATCGATGCGGCAATGACCGACGGCACCGCCAGCCTGCTCAGTCCATTTTTTGGATTGATGGCTATGAACCTATGGACCACGAACAGGTCCAGTAATAAACTCGACGGCGGCGCACACTACTACGGCAGCTACGAGTGTAGCGATGGCAAATACATTTCCATAGGCTCTATCGAGCCCCAGTTTTATGCGCTGCTGCTGGAAAAGTGCGAAATAACTGATGACGCTTTTTTGGCACAACAGGATCAATCTGGCTGGCCCGAACTGAGAACCAAGTTGGAGATCCTGTTTAAGACCAAAACTCGCGACGATTGGTGCACCATCATGGAGGGCACGGATGTTTGCTTCGCGCCTGTCCTGGATCTGAAAGAGGCAAGCCATCACCCGCACAACGAAGCCAGGGCCACCTATGTTGATTTCGAAGGCGTCACCCAACCGGCCCCCGCACCCCGTTTCAGCCGCACCCAGGGAGAAATAAAATCGCCTGCGGCATTGGCCGGAGAACACTCGGAACAGGTATTAAGGGATTGGGGCTTCGACCAAACCCAGATTGACAACTTGAAAACTGCAGCCGCGATCTAGTCACCGGCCCGGGAGGCATCTGTCCCTAAAATGTGTCAGTCTGTAGCATTGCTTTGGCAGATTGCAAACTTAGTGGTAGATTTGCAGCAGTTTGCGAATGTACCAGTGAAAAATTGTCTGTCGATAGCGGACACTCAATAGAATTTACCAAGCTACGGAGTAGGAGATGCAAAAAACAGTCGCAATAATTTGCTTGGCCATACTATTAATGGGCTGTAAAAGTATGTATAAGGACGATGGCATTCCCAGGATTCGGACTCAACGGGACG
>Ga0208879_1000079_pt1 | contig 96015 bp, 87 predicted proteins | sample Knorr_S15_td_Bot_FD_185605 | JGI IMG/M metagenome (GOLD analysis project Ga0208879, IMG submission 185605) | Marine microbial communities from Southern Atlantic Ocean transect - Knorr_S15_td_Bottom_ad_5009_LV_A (SPAdes) (version 2) | ecosystem: Environmental > Aquatic > Marine > Oceanic | place... | reverse complement strand
TCGCCGGCCTTAAAGTCATCGTTTTGGCCTTGGACGGCGGCCGCTAACTGTTGCAGTTGGCCGGCTACAATCACGTCTTTTAGCGTAGGATATTGAGTGCCATAGCGGTTAGATAGGCTGATAAAACCAGTGTTGGTAATTAGGCCGTAATGGCTATCTTGGTCTACACTAACGGTGGCAAATTTGGGGTAGTTGTGCATGTGTGTTCCTGTATCTAATGATGCGCTTATTTGGCTAGCTGAGGTGGTTGATGGCCAGCCATGGCAAAACAAATGTTTTTGGTTTCCATGTAAAAATCAAACGACCAATCGCCACCGTCGCGGCCAATGCCCGAGGCTTTTACGCCGCCAAAGGGTGCGGGCAGGTGGCGGGAGTTTTCGCTGTTAACCCAAACCATGCCAGCTTCTAGTTGGTCGGCAATGGTCCAGCAACGCTCTACGTTTTGGCTCCACAAATACCCGGCTAGGCCGTATTGACTGTCGTTGGCAATGGCCACGGCATCGGCGTCGTCTTTAAAGGGTATGGCGGTTAATACGGGGCCAAAAATCTCTTCTTGGGCTACGCGCATTTGGTTGTTAGCCTGGGTAAATAATGTGGGTTCAATGTAGCAACCTGAAAGCTGCGCTACCTTTTTGCCGCCGGCAGCAATGGTGGCGCCATCGGCCTTGGCGGCTTCAAAGTAAGACAGTACCTTGGCTTCGTGTTCGGGGTGAATAAGCGGGCCAATTACGGTATTTGGGTCTAGAGGGTGGCCCACTTTAATGCGCTTGGCACGGTCGGCTACCATGGCACAAAAGCTGTCGTAAATGCTGGCTTCTACCAATAAACGTGAAGAAGAGGTGCAGCGTTCGCCATTGAGTGAATAGATCATAAAGGCAGCGGCATCGGCGGCCTTGTCTAAGTTGGCGTCGGCAAACACCAATACTGGGTTTTTACCACCCAATTCAAAATGACAGCGCTTTAAAGTGTCTGCGCCTTGTTTTTGAATCAAAGAGCCGGTGCTGCTTTCGCCCACAAAAGAAATGGCTTTAATCAGCGGGTGCTCGGTAAGGGTTTTACCTGCATCTTCGCCCATGCCGTTAACTAAGTTCCACACGCCCTTAGGTAGGCCTGCATGTTCGGCAATTTGTACTAATAAACTAGCGGTTAAGGGCGAAAACTCGGCGGGCTTGTGCACAATGGTGCAACCGGCGGCCAAGGCTGGGGCAATTTTCCAAGTAGACAACATAAAAGGCGTGTTCCATGGGGTGATCACACCTACTGGGCCAATGGGGTAACGCTTGGTTACGTTCACTTGGCCTGCGGCATAAAGTGATTGGCCATCTTGTGCTTGTACGGCTTTGTCGGCAAAAAAGCGGAAGTTTGCGGCGCCGCGTAAGGCGGCCTTGGCCATAAATTTAATGGCTTGGCCTGTGTCTATACATTCTAAAAGGGCAATTTCGTGGGCCCGGGCTTCAATGCCATCGGCCACTTTATGCAGAATTTTTTGCCGTTGCTTGCCGGTCATGGCGGCCCATGGCGCAAAGGCACGGTGGGCGGCTTGGGCAGCTAGGTTAATGTCGGCAGCTTTACCATGAGCCACTTTGGCTAGGGGCTTAAGGTTAATGGGCGATAAGCTTTCAAACCAAGTGTTGTCTAGTGCGGGTTGTTGTTGACCATCAATGTGGTTTAACACACCAGCTTCAAATTGGGCTAAATACTGGGCTGCATCTTGTTTGTTTTGTGCGAAGCTGCTCATGAGGCTTCTCCTTTGGTGTTGGTTGCTGCGGCGCTGTTGTTAGTGGCTGCGGCGCGGATACGCGGGTGCATGGCGTTGGTCTTCCAACTTAAGGCGGAGTTGATTTCTCGCACTTCGATAGACAGGGCAAAATAGGGCTGGGCCAATTGCGCTGCTAAAAAATCTTTCATGGTGGTGTTAATGGCTTCGCCAAGGCGCTCTTTGTCGGCTTGGCTGCGGCCTTGGCCAATGCGAATGGAGGTGTCGATGAAACTGTTTTGCGGCAGCAAGTCGGCCACGGCGTAAAAGTCGCATTTTATGGCCCGTACACGCACTGCACCTAGTTCAAATAAACCTGTGTTAATGCCAGTGGCATGAATGGCGTGGCACAGGCCATCAAAATCCACTTGGCCTTCTAGGTTGGCGGAATATTCCATAGTAACGTGGGGCATGGGCGTATCTCTATGTGGTTGAAGCTGTCTAGGTACAATGTACATTAAACTAATTAATATGTTAACTAAATTTTTACCTTGATGCAAATCATCTAGTGGGCTAATTGATACTAGTTAACCTGTTTAGTATCGGCGGTTAACACCGTATACTAGGTGCTAATTCCATTTTAATCTGCTAGAGACTGATTATGCAGCCCACTAAAACAGACCGTGCTTTACCTTTGGCCTTATTAAGGGCACGGGAAACCGTGATGTCTCCCATCCGCGCGGTGCTTAAAACTCACGATGTGACCGATCAGCAATGGCGGGTGTTAAGGGTGTTGCACGAAAACGGCCTTATGGATGCCAAAGAACTGGCTAAAAGCGCCTGTGTGCTAGCGCCAAGTTTAACTCGCATCATTAAAAACTTAGAAGAAAAAAACATGCTTAGCCGCCGCTCCGATGGCAAGGATGGGCGCCGCGTGTTGTTAGAAATATTGCCCACTGGGGCAAATTTGATCGAATTGGTCACCCCAGAGGTGCAGGTGATCTACCAAGGCTTAAACGATAAGTATGGCGCTCAAAAAATGAGCGACTTATTGGATCTACTGCACGATGTGGTGGAACTGAGCTGAGGCTGACCTGCTACCTAAGGCCAGCCTAAGATGCCTGCTAAAGCAAACGTGGGTCTGGCTCTAAGCCTACTAGGTGGCGGCCGTAAATTTGCTTGCACACGTCATAATCGGTGTAGGCATGGGCCGCAGTCATGTGGGAATCCCTAAATAGGCGTTGGGCTTCGTTGCTTAAGAACCACGCATTGGCACCACTGGATTCAAATAAACGGTCTACCGCGGCCACACACATTTTAACGGCATAGGCTTGGTTGGTGCGCCACTGGGCCAGCTGGTCGGTATTGGGTAGGGCATGTTTAACGCCCATTTGTGCCAGGTCGTGCCAATCTTTTTCTAACAAGGCCCGGGCGGCATTAATTTGATGCTTAGATTCTGCCAAACGCATGTAGGCAGGTACATCTTTGCCTACTTCGGCGCCGGTGTAGGCACGTACACGAGTTTTAGAGCGTTCGGTAAACCAGCGGATCATTTGTTCGGCAATGCCTAAGCTAATGGCAGAAAATCCGCAGGCAAAGTAGGGCCGGTAGGCAGCAAAGAAGATGTTGCTGTCTGGGTACATGCCATAACCGGTGGACTGGCCTGTCATTAGGGCTTTAGCCGATTCGATGCGGTGTTCTGGTACAAATACATCCCGTACTTTAAGAACTTTGGTGCCCGAGCCTTTCATGGCCATGGCATGCCAGTTGTCGATAATTTCGTAATCGCAGCGCGGCACCAAGGCAAAGTGTTGGTGTGGTTTTGCATCCACTTTAGCGCCAGCGCGAATAAAGCCCATAATGGCCCATTGGGCATGGTCGCAGCCGCTACTCCAACTCATGTCACCACTAAATATTACCCCGCCATCTACTTCGGTGGTTTTACCAAAGGGCGCAATGCTGGAGCTAACGGTGGCTTCTGGGTCTTCGCCCCATACGTCTTCTTGAGCTTGCTTAGAGAACAATGCCAGTTGATGGCTGTGGGTGTTGAGTAGGCTGGCAGACCAAGCCGTGCTTGCACAAGCACCGGATAAGCTGGCCACGGCTTGCGCAAATTGTGGCAAAGGAAGTTCTAGGCCGCCCCATGCTTTGGGTTGAAAGGCACGCAAAAATTTAATTTTTGTTAGCAGTTCAATGTTCTCCTGCGGCATCATACGCAAGGCCTCGGCCTTTTCGGCGTTGGCGGCAATGGCAGGGAGTATCTCTTTTAAATCGTTCAGCAGCTGGCTAGATGCAGTCATGGGCGTGGGCCTAAGTTATGTTTTTATAAAAGTAGTTAACATATTAACTATTAATGAGTGTATAGTAGCAACACTTGTGCTGAGCTGCAACACCGTAAAACCGCAACACCATTTAAATGATTCATAAAAATACACTTATTCACAAAATAAAGTATCACTATGTAGTTTACATATGAACTAAATCGAGTGTATGCTGAACTCAAATTGGTGATGCAAGTCACTATTTTAGTGTTCGTTGATAAATCTAATAACATGGAGTAATGCATGAAAAAGTTAATCGTTGCGACTATGGCCACGGGCCTTATGCTAGGCGCATCCACAGTGGCGAGTGCCGCCGAAACCCTATTACTATCTTCTTGGTTGCCGCCTAACCACCCGGTTGTTGCCGACATCATTAAGCCATGGATTAAGGCTGTAGAAGCTGAAAGTGGCGGCGAACTTAAAGTGCGCATTTTACCTAAGGCTTTAGGTTCACCACCTGCACATTATGACCTAGCCAAAGATGGCGTAGCCGATATCACCTATGGTGTGCATGGTTATCAGCCAGGCCGCTTTAAATTGACTGCGGCTACAGAATTGCCTTTCTTAGGTGACAGTGCAAAAAATGTATCCGTAGCTTACTGGCGCATTTATAAGAAGCATTTGGAAGTGGTTAACGAACACGAAGGTACTGTGTTGTTGGGTTTAATGTCCCACGGACCTGGTGTGATTCATAATAACGTACGTGCTATTAATAGCGTGGCCGACATGAAAGGCTTAAAGTTCCGCGTAGGCGGTGGTGTTTCAGGTAATGCGGCAAAGGCCTTGGGCGTTACAGCCATGTTGGCTTCGGCCACTAAAAACTACGAAATGCTGTCTAGCGGCGTTGCCGATGGTACCTTCTTGCCTACTGAGTCTATCAAGTCCTTTAAGCTTACTAAGTTATTGAACTATGCCACTAAGGTGCCCGGTGGTTTGTATAACACTAGCTTCTTCTTAACCATGAACCCTGCTAAGTTCAACAGCTTAAGTGCCGACAACCAGGCCGCGTTAATGCGTGCTTCTGGCGAAAACTTTGCCCGCATTGCTGGTGAAGGTTGGGACAAGCATGATGCCTTGGGTCAAGCAGCCATGAATGATGCCGGTATAGCAACCATTATCGCTAGCGATGCCTTTGTTGCCGAAATTAAAGCTGCAACGGCGCATTTGGAATCCGATTGGATTGCCACAGCCAATGGCTTAGGTGTTGACGGTGTTGCAGTAATGGCAGATCTACGGGCAGAAATTGCCAAAGTTGCTGCTGAGTAATGTCAGTTAGCCTTACCCAGAGCCGGAGGTTACAGCCCGGCTCTGTAATGCAGTTTGTACTGCAACGGGTGTTAGGTGGCTTTGCGGCCACCTTATTATTTAGCTTAATGATACTCACCTTGGTGGATGTGATAGGCCGTTACGTCTTTAATGCCCCCATTAATGGCAGCTATGAGATCACCGAGTTGTTATTAGCGGCGATTATCTTTTCTGCTTTGCCTTTGGTGTCTGCCAGAGACGATCATATTACGGTGGATTTGATTGATGCCTTTGTGCCCAAGTTTATCGCTTGGCTTAGAGACGTTGCCATCGCTATTGTTAGTGCCTTAATTTTAGCGGGCATTAGTTATAAAATTTGGCTTAAAGCCCTTGAATCCGTACGCTACGGCGACCAAACAGCAATGTTGCTGTTGCCCACTGCGCCGGTATTTTTCTTTATTAGCTTGGCTTTAGGCTTGAGTAGTTTTATCGCCGCGTTGTTAGCCTGGCAATATGCTCGTAGGCTGCCTTCGTTACTCGCTCCCCCTACCTTTAAAAAACCATAATTATGTATGAATCTTTAATTGCCTTTGTCGCCATGCTCACCTTGGTGATTGCGGTGCGTATGCCCATTGCCTTTGCCATGGGTTTGGTGGGGTTTGTGGGGTTTGGCTTAATGACCAGTTTTTCTGGTTCTTTGGCCATGGCCAGCATTATCACCTACGACACAGGCCTTAATTATGGCCTCTCTGTGGTGCCTTTATTTATTTTGATGGGCAACTTTGTTAGCCGCGCAGGCCTGTCCGATGAGCTCTACACGGCGGCCAATGCCTTTTTGGGCCATCGTCGTGGTGGCTTGGCTATGGCCACGATAGTGGCTTGTGGTGGTTTTAGCGCGGTGTGTGGCTCTAGTTTAGCCACCGCTGCCACCATGTCTAAGGTGGCCATGCCACCTATGCGTAAGTATGGTTATGACGAGGGCTTGGCCGCAGGTTCTATTGCTGCTGGCGGCACCTTGGGTATTTTGATACCACCCAGTGTTATTTTGATTATTTTTGGCATCATGACCGAAAGCGATATTGGCTTATTGTTTATTGCCGGTATATTGCCAGGCCTATTGGGCGTGCTCTTGTATTTGGTGGCGGTGGTAGTCACGGTAACCCTCAAACCAGAAAAAGGCCCCCGTGGCGAACGTTTCTCCTGGCCTCAACGCTTGCAAGCCCTATGGGGCGTGTCTGGTGTGTTGGCCTTGTTTAGTTTGGTTATTGGCGGTATTTATGGCGGCATATTTACCCCCACAGAAGCGGCCGGTATTGGTGCCTCTGGGGCCTTCTTTATTGCCTTATTTCGGCGCCGCTTGAACTGGGAGTCTTTGTTGGCAACCTTGGTTGAAAGTGCTCGCACTACGGCCATGATTTTTGTCATTCTTATTGGTGCAGAAATCTTTTCTAACTATATTAATATTGCCGGTTTACCAGAGCTTTTGTCCGCTTGGGTGGTGTCTTTCGATCTGGATGCCATTGCCGTGATTATGCTGATTATGTTGGTGTATGTGATATTGGGTGCGGTGTTAGAAAGCCTATCTATGATCATGCTCACTGTGCCCGTGTTTTACCCTTTGGTAGTGGGTTTAGATTTAGGCGGTTATTCAGATGCCTTGATGGACCCAGAAATGGCCCTCATTTGGTTTGGCATTGTGGTGGTGGTAGTTACCGAAATCAGCCTCATTACGCCGCCTGTGGGGCTTAACGTGTTTGTGTTAAAGAGTATGCTAGATGACGTTAAACTGAGCACTATATTCCGCGGTGTAACGCCGTTTTGGATGGTTGATATTGTGCGTTTATTAACCTTGATCTTGCTGCCAGGCTTGGTGTTATGGCTGCCTAATTTGATGGCTGGCTAAGGCCTTGAAAATAAGCCAACGCGAGATTATTTTTATTGTTGCCTCGCTTATGTCTATGGTGGGCTCTAGCGCCACCTTGGTGTCGGTGCACATTGGCATGTGGGTGGCTATGGGTTGGCTGTAGGCAGTCTGCGATTGGCAGTTAACCGCAAACCTTCCCTTAACCTTCCCGCTTATCATTTAATACCGTAATACGCTGCATGTGCCTTACCTTGGGTAAATAATCACACGAGGCGTAATGGTGGGTAATGCGATTGTCCCACATGGCTACGGTATTTTTGCGCCAGCGTAAACGCACCTGAAATTCGGGCCGTGCCATGTGCTGGTAAAGGTATTGTAAAATACGGTCACTTTCGCCTTGAATCTCACCCATAATATGGCGCGTGAAAGACTGATTAACGTTAAGGTACTTAAGCCCAGAAACAGGATGGACATCAACCACCTTATGCACGGCAGAACCGGTGCTTTTAAGGCCGTTATTCACGGCTTCAATACCGCCTTTGTTATAAAAATCATTTCTAAAGGTACCCATGTCGTGTATGGCTTCCATGCCTTCTAGGTGCTGCTTCCACATTTCTGGCAAGGCCTCGTAGGCAGCGTGGGTGCTAGACCATAAGGTATCGCCACCTACATCGGGCACTTCTACGGCATGCAAGATGCTGGTGAAAGGCGGGTTGGCCTTAAAGGTTAAATCCTTATGCCAGTCGTTAGTGTCGGGCTTGCTGCCGGCACCACTTTTAAGTAGCACAATGTGCTCGTGGCCTTCTACATGGGGGTAAATAGGGTGCGGTGGTTCTGGCTCGCCAAAGTTTTGGGCAAAGGCCAAATGCGCTGCTGGAGTGATGTCTTGGTCGCGAAAGAAAATCACCTTGTGCTCAATCAGTGCAGCATAAATGTCGTCATAGTCTTGCTGGCTTAAGTTGTTAAGACAAATGTCAGATATTTCGGCGCCAATAGCAGGCGTTGAACGTTCAATTTTCATGTGAATTATCCTTTTGCTATAAATTGCTGCGGCGACAATATCACACCCCTACCTTTACTGTGAAGCCATGAACATTGGATTCTTTTAGAATGCAGCGTATGCTGTAATAACAATGACAATTGGGAGAGTGAATATGGTTATTTATCCAGATATAGAAATCCAAAACGGGCGCTTCGTCAATCTCCATCGCGGCCACATGGGTGACCCTATTGTGTACGATATGTCGCCCCTTGAGGCCGCCCAAAAATATGTTGCGCAGGGTGCGCATGTGCTGCACGTGGTGGACCTAGACAACGTTATGCGTGGTGGCCACGATAACCATAAAGCGGTATTGGAGATTATTGAGAAGGTTGATGTGCCGGTGCAAGTGGGCGGCGGTATCCGCACCATTGAAGGCGCACGCTGGTGGTTTGAGCACGGTGCTTCGCGAGTAGTGATTGGCACCGCTGCTATTGAAGACAGGCACTTTTTACACGAGCTGTGCAACCATTATCCAGGCCAAGTAGTGGTGTCTATTGATGCCCGGCAAAACAAGGTGATGGTTCATGGTTGGACCGAAGAAACCATCTACACACCGCTAGAAATAGCCAAAGATCTGCAGGATCATGGGGTAGCGGCTATTATTTATACCGACATCGACCTTGACGAAGATCATCCCGAGGCCACCTTTGCCATGACCACACGAATGGTGGAAGAGCTTAGCATTCCGGTAATTTCCAGTGGTGCGGTTAAGTCGCTGGATGATATTTCCACCCTAAGACTACTGCCTAACATTGCCGGTGCTGTGGTTGGCCGTGCGCTAATGAACGGTGCCGTGGCCTTGGTTGATGCGTTAGCCATTTGCGAGCAGGAAGACACCCACGCGGAGTTTGTATAAAGCCCTATTGCGCCATTGTTGGTGGCGCCAATGTAGATTTACTCGGTGCCCCTAACGTGTCTTTGCTGGGGCATACCTCAAACCCCGGTCGTGTGACTAGTAGCCCTGGTGGCGTAGCCCGCAACATTGCCGAAAACCTCGTTCGTTTAGGCCAGCCTTGCTGGCTTATGGCCCCCCTAGGTGATGACGCCAATGGGGCTTGGCTGAAACAAGAGTGCGCCCAATTAGGCATAGAAACAGCCGGCCTGGTGACCATGGCAGGCCAGAGCACTTCTACCTATTTGTCGATTGTTGATGAGACAGGTGAAATGCAGCTTGCCATTGCCGACATGGCCTTGATAGATCAGTTTGGTGCACCTCACCTGCAAGCCTATTTACCTCAGCTTAAAGCCGCCTCTGTGGTGGTGTTAGATGCTAACCTGAGCTCCGATTGCTGGTCATTTCTAACGCAAAATTTACCCCTGCAAGATTTATTTGTAGACCCTGTTTCGGTGCTTAAAGCGCAGCGCATTAAGCCTTTTTTGGGGTGTGTGCATAGCCTCAAACCTAACTTAGCCGAGGCTCAGGCCATGGCGGGCATGGATCTGGGGCCAGCACCCAGTGATGCGCAGTTAACCCAGCTGGCACAGTGGTTTAGGGGCCAAGGCGTACAACATGTGTACCTTAGCCTTGGCGCTAGGGGTGTTATGTATACGGGGCCCGAAGAGCAATTTATTATGGTTGCTGAAGGCAATCAAAGCAGCATAAACAAAGCTAAAATAATCAATAGTAACGGCGCAGGGGATGCTATGATGGCGGCGCTTTGCGCGGCCTGGATGCAAGCTTTGTCGGCCCCAGACCGGGTTGCTTATGGTCTTGCCTGTGCGCATATTGCCATGTCTAGCGAAGCCACCATTAATGCTCAATTGAGCCCGCAATTATTGCAACGCATGTTAAAGGAATACCCATGCAAGATCACTCATCTGCCTTAGCGCCTTATTTAGATATTCACCCTCGCATAAGCGCAGCCTTAGCTAATAATCAGCCCGTGGTGGCCTTAGAATCCACCATTATTTCCCATGGCATGCCCTATCCTAAAAATGTGCAGACGGCCTTGCTGGTGGAGCAGACCGTGCGCGATCACGGGGCCCAACCAGCCACCATTGCCATTATTAATGGCCGCTTAATCGTGGGTTTAGACGAGGCGCAAATTACCCACCTGGGTCAAAGGGGTTTAGACGTCATTAAAACTAGCCGCCGCGACCTGCCTTTAGTTGTGGCGCAGCAACAAGATGGGGCTACTACCGTGGCTTCTACCATGATTATTGCAGCTATGGCGGGCATTAAGGTGTTTGCTACGGGGGGCATTGGTGGGGTGCATCGGCATGCAGAAAATACTATGGATATATCTGCAGACCTGCAAGAGCTTGCTAATACTAGCGTGGCGGTAGTGTGTGCTGGGGTTAAATCGATTTTAGATATTGGCTTAACCTTAGAATACCTAGAGACACAAGGCGTGCCCGTGGTGGGTTACCAAACCAAGGTGATGCCTGCGTTTTATACCCAAAGCAGTGCTTTTGAAGTGGACTATCAGCTGGATTCTGCCGCCAGTATTGCTCAAGTGCTAAAGGCCAAATGGAGTTTAGGCTTAGCTGGCGGTGTGGTTGTGGCCAACCCCATACCTGACGCCTATGCCATGGATGCCGGTGAGATTGAGCAGGTGATTGCTGCCGCCTTGGTGGAAATGCAACAACAAGGCATCCACGGCAAACAAAGTACGCCTTTTTTATTGTCTAAAATCACTCAGGTTACCGCAGGCGCAAGCCTCGACGCTAACATCCAACTGGTGCTCAATAATGCCCGTCTGGGGTCTGCTATTGCTGTAGAATTGGCTAAGCTCTAGGCTTTAGGAAAAAAGAAGCTCGGTGGTAATGAAAATCGCAAACACAGTGCTGCAATATGTTTTCTTGTTAGCTTACGTTGGCCCGATAAAATGCGGCTTATGATCGACTTGTCTCCTACTTCTGGAAAATCCTTTGTGTAAAGCTGATGTTGGTCCATCAAAAAGCGCAAGTTTGAGGCATCATCTGTAAGACCCATGGCTTGCTCTACAAAGGTGGCAACAGCTGGATCAGAAAGTTCGTATGCTTCCACAGCATGGGCAACCAATTCGTATAGAGGCTTTATACTGTCATCGTAACGTGCGGCTAAAGACTCTAACCAGCTGCTTGCACTCTGGTAGTCTTCCTCTGTTTCAATGTGTAATAAGTGTTGAGCAGTAGTTACAAATGTCATGTATGACTGTTCAGCTTTTTCATAGGTGGCAATCATCTATAACTCTCCTTTGGCAAACTTTGTGCATAATTCATCATAGATTCTATGAGTTTCAATGTATTTGATCCATATGGATCTCGCTGGGAAATATATTGAAACAATTACACGAAGGTTGTTGCCTCCAACATCTATGGCGTAATAATTTTTCACTGATTTAATATTATCCAGTGATGGGATTTCACGTTTCATATCTGCTGAGCTTGAGTAGTTGCCTCGTTGCAATCGCTCATATAGCTTCATTAAAGCGTTGGCATCGTTGGGAAAACGGCTCGTTGCTCTAACAAATATTTTTTTTGAAATAACGCGCATATCCTTGCCCATTTAACACTTCATGATATTAACCCGAAGTTGTCAAAATGACAACTAACTTAAGCTTGGTATAGTTTAAATTTAGACCATTGGGAGGTTTTTGTGTACAAACATGGTGATAGGGCTGTGGGCAGGGCATAAGACAGGCCCATGCTTTTTGGATGTTGTAAATCGCTACGTAGGTTCCAGTTGGCCTCTGCGTCATAAAATAGGCTACACGAGTTGAATTCAACATAAGGAATACACCGTGTTAAAGCGGTAACCGCCGTTGTAATTTTTCGTCAAGGAGCTGATTTATTGTGCTTAAACTGCTACTTTTTAAGTAAGACTGATACACCTAGGCGTGCTCATGATGTTAACACTACCGCTTTCAAAGCGTAAACACTTGCTCAATATAGCTTTGTGCTTGGCACTTATGTGGGGTATTTATGATGCCATTATGGGGCCCGACTTAGTTTCCGACTTGCGTAGCTTTACTGGCCGTTATGGCGCATATTTGTTGCTTACTAGCCTGCTGTTTACACCTTTGAGCCAGCGCTGGCTTTGGCTTAAGCGCCATCTAAGCTTACGGCGCAATATAGGTGTATGGGGATTTGTTTACGCCTTTGTCCACGTGATTATTTGGATCGCCATGGAATTTGCCTTTGATTGGCGTCTTATGGCTGACGAAATTGCAGGCAACTTATTTATTTTGTTGGGTATTTTAGCCTTTGTTTTACTTACCCCGTTGGCTATTACCTCCAATCGTTGGGGGCTTAAACGGCTAGGCTACAGGCCATGGCAAAGTCTTCATAGCCTTACCTATATTGCCATTCCTGCGGTCATTGCACATTTTTTTATGGCCCAAAAATCGGACGTGTTGGAACCGTTATTATTGGGTGCTGTGCTAGTTGTTGTTTTACTTTGGAGGTATCGCCATGCTGATTAAGTCATCGCAAATCACCCCAGAAAAGGTATTTAACAGGCGTCGTAGGATGATAGCCTTAGGGCTAGGGGTGTTGGCTCTGCCCGTTGTGGACAAAGGCTATGCCCTGTTGCTACAAAAGCAGGATCAGGCACAACAACCATTCCCGCCTTTGGCGTCCATGCCAGAACTGGTGCCAGAAGTGCTTCAACCTACCTCTTTAAAGACCATTACTAGCTATAACAACTATTACGAATTTGGTTATGGTAAGGCCGATCCATCAGAAGCCGATAAAAGCCTAATTACATCCCCCTGGACTATAGATATTGGTGGAGTAGGCGCAGACAAGCCAGGGCTATATGACATTGCGCAGATCAAAGGTGAACATGCCATCGAAAACCATATATATCGGTTTAGATGCGTGGAGGCTTGGTCTATGGTGATTCCTTGGAATGGCATTAAGCTGGCCGACATCATCCGCGCTGCGCAACCCAACAGCAAAGCTAAATTTGTGCGTTTTACCACCTTGAATGACGCCCAACAAATGCCCAATGCCGGTTGGCCTGGCGGTGCCTATATTGAAGGTCTTACCATTGCTGAAGCCATGAATCCGCTTGCTCTCATGGCTACTGGTATCTATGATAAAACCTTAGAGCAACAAAATGGGGCACCCATTCGCTTGGTAGTGCCTTGGAAGTATGGTTTTAAGTCCATTAAATCTATTGTCAAAATAGAGTTGGTGGAGCATATGCCGCAAAATACTTGGTGGCGACAAAACGACCGCGAATATGGTTTTTACGCCAATGTTAACCCACGTTTTAATCACCCGCGCTGGAGCCAAGCTACGGAGCGGGTGATTGGTAAACTAGGCCGTAAACCCACGTTATTGTTCAATGGCTACGCTGATCAAGTGGCACATATGTACCCAGACCCAGATAACCGCTTGTATTTTTATTAGCGCTAAAAAACACTGTTAAAGGTTAGCCATATCTGCTGTCCAACTAGCAGGTAGGCGAAGCCTCCTATCGCTAAAAATGGCCCAAAGGGCATTTGTGGGTCTGTTTTTTGCGATCTTAAGCGCAAGCTAATGCCAACTATGATGCCTGCCACTGCAGCCATGAGTACAATCATGGGTAAAGCTTGCCAACCCATCCATGCACCTAGGGCCGCCAGGAGCTTAAAGTCGCCGTAGCCCATGCCGTGTTTGCCGGTGGCCAAACGGAAGCCCCAATAAACCAACCACAGTGATAGATAGCCTGCAATGGCCCCCCAAAGGGCAGCTTCTAAGGGTGTTATTATGCCCAAGGCATTCACTACTAAGCCTAGCCATAGCAAGGGCAGGGTGAGTTGGTCTGGTAGTAATTTGTGGTCCAAGTCTATAAAGGCTAAGGCGATCAGACAATACAGCAGCAATAAGCCCATAAGTGCAGCCATGCTGGGCCCCATCACCCAAGCTATGAGTAGGCCTAATGTGGCCGTCAATAATTCAACTAGAGGGTAGCGCAAGCTGATTTTATTGTTGCAAAAAGCGCAGTGGCCCTGCAATAGTAAGTAAGAAATAATGGGTATGTTATGCCAGGCTTTAAGCGGCGTTTGGCAGCTGGGGCAATGGGAACCTGGCCAGGCGATAGCTGCTAATGCTGGGCTCGAGATGGCTTGCTTGCTGGTATTTAGCTCTGGCTCTGGCTCTGGCTTTATGTCTAGTATTAAGCGGCATTCTTGCTGCCATTCTTTGTACATAGCTTTGGGTAAACGCCCAATCACCACATTAAGAAAACTACCCACCAGCAGGCTCACAAGGGCAGCGCTTGCAAGCCAAAAGGTTGGGTGGTTTTGAAAGAGTTGTAATAGCATCTAGAGATCCGTTTCTAGTGTTCCATTGCAACTCTTAGCATAGCAGTAAATGCGGTTTGTTTTACGATCATGTTGAACGTACAGACAAGATGGGTTGTGGACTCTTGTTAGAGCTGTGCCATGATCTCTTGCTGGTCCACTTCAATGATAACTGGGCTTGAACCTTGAGCGCTTTGTTGTAGTAGCGCCGTTAAGTCATGCAGCTGGTTTAAACGTTGGTATTGCAGACCGTAGGCTTGCGCTAAGGCGTCTAGTTGCGGCGGCTTAGGGCTCACTCCCACGGGCGTGATGCCAGCAGCCAGCATAGAGGATTCAATCTCGCCGTAGCCCTGGTTGTTCCAAACCAGGTAGATTATCGGCAGGTCACAGTCTTTTGCCGTGGCCAGTTCTGCTAAGCAAAATTGCAGACCACCGTCGCCGGTGATAGCGACAATGGGCTTTTGGCTGTTGATGCTTTGGTGGCCTAGGGCTGCTCCTATGGCGGCGGGTACGGCATAGCCTAAGGTGCCAAACCCAGTGGCAGAATTAAACCAGGATCCGGCTGCCGTGGCTTCAAAATATGAGTTGCCAGCGTAAATAGGCTGGGTTGAATCACCTACTATAATGGCATTGGGCAGGGCTTGGGTGATGCATTGCAAAAAGTTGTGCTGTTTTTGGTAATTGTCTGGTAGCTCTACAAACGCCTGCTTTCGAGTTGTTTGGGCGCGTAATTCGCCTTGGCTTAAGGCGGCTTGTTTTTGCTCTAACATTGGCAATAGGGCGTTCAAGGCTTTAGCTACATCTGCAAGTACGCCAATTTGGTTGGCCGCCTGTATTGCTTGCGGATCAATATCAATGCGAATGAGGTTGTTGAGCGAGGGGAATTGGCCATTTACATACATGTCGTAATCGGTTTGCCCCATTTCTGTGCCTAGGGCGATGACACAGTCGGCTTGCGCTAACAGCGAGCGTACGGCCTCTAGGCTTGGGCTTGCGGGCACAGAGAGTGGCAGTTGTGCCATTAAGCCTCGGCCATTGATGGTGGTTACTACCGGAGCATCTAGCTTGCTTGCTAGGTTTTGAACTAAGGCTTGAGCGCGGCTGGCCCCGCCGCCAGCGAGTATAACAATGCGAGTATGGCTATTTATTAATTGGGCTGCGGCTTTGAGCTGCATTGTACTGGCTGGTAACGGGGCTGCAAAAGATGCCTTGGCCACTGGGGCAGCTTGCCCCATTACGTGCAAGGGTATTTGCAGGTGTACTGTCCCCAACCGGCCATTATAAGCGCCGCTAAGGCTAGCAAAAACTTGCGCCATGGTAGCTTCTAAACAATCGCTTTCAGCCAGCTCAAAGGTGGACACGGTGAGAGGACGCATCATGGCCTGCTGATCTGGCATAGCGTGTAAACAGCCAAAGGTTTCGCTGCCCCGTGGGTTAACCGTAGAAATAACCAGCATGGGAATGCGATCAGCCAAGGCTTGGCCCATGGCGGTGGCAATGTTGGTAAGGCCGGGCCCGGTGATAACGAAGCAAACACCGGGTTTGCCAGTCACTCGGGCATAACCATCGGCCATGAAGCCTGCTCCTTGTTCGTGGCGCGGGGTAATGTGCTTGATGCTAGAGTTGGCCAAGCCACGGTAAAGTTCAAGCGTATGCACCCCGGGGATACCGAACACTGTGTCAACGCCATAGTCCTCAAGTAACTTAATGAGCCGTTGCCCAGTGGTTATTTGCGGCGTGGCGGGCGATTTCGGGTAGCTCGTGTGCTGGTTCATGGCATACCTTTTGGGCATTGTTCGACAAAACCGCGAATGCGGGCACAAGCGTCAGTTAACATGGCCTCATTCACTGTATATGAAATGCGCACCCAGCCGTAAGTGGCTTTGCCAAAGGCCCCTGCGTCTAACACCGACACTCCTGTAGCGGCATATAAGGCTTCGGAAAATTGTAGCCCATTCATGCCTAATGCACGCACATCCATCATGATAAACATACCTGCCTGAGGTTTGAGTATGGGTGTTAGGGGGTTGCCTTCCAAGGCACTGAACACCAGATCTCGACGTTGTTTAAAGGTGGCTCGTATGCGCTCGCTAGCGGCTTGAGAGGTGTGCAGTGCAGTGTAGGCAGCGGCTTGGGTAAAACCTGACAAGCCGTACAGCATGCACATGCCCAAGTTGGAAAAATGTTCAATCAGGGTCTTAGGGCCAATGGCCCAGCCTACACGCCAGCCCGTCATAGCATAGGTTTTGGACAAGCTGTTCAAGGTTACGGTGCGTTCAAACATGCCTGGGCGGTGGGCAATGCTTATGTGCTGGCCTTCAAACACCAATAGGTTATAGACTTCGTCGGTAATTACCCATAAGTTATGTTCAATTGCGAGATCGCAGATGGACTGGATTTCGATCTCAGACATCATCACTCCAGTGGGATTATTTGGGTTGGTGATGAGTATGGCTTTGGTTTTGGGTGTGATGGCCTCACGGGCGGCTGTTACGTCAAACCTAAAGCCGTTGTCAGCAGGTTGAGGCACGGCAATAAGCTCTGCACCAGATGCCCGTATGGTGGCTTCATAGGTTACATACATAGGGTCCAATGCGAGTATTTCATCGCCAGCATCAAGTAAACATAAGCTGGCAGCAAAAAGGGCATTTTGGGCACCTGCAAAGAGCATGACATGGTCGGCGCTCAAGCTTTCAATGTTGGTGGTTTGAAATTGTTTGGCAATAAGCTGGCGTACTTCAGGGCGGCCGGTTACTAGTTGATAGTGGGTGTCGCCAGACTCAAGGGCAGCAATGGCCGCTTGGGTGATCTCACTTGGAGTAGTAAAATCAGGGTCGCCAACACTCAGAAGAATCACGTCTTCGCCTGCTGCTTCAGCTTGCACAGCTACTTCGTGCAGGTCCCAGGCTGCGGCACCTTCGCCATTAATGCGCTGGGTTAATTGAGAGAATTGCATACACACCTCGGGCAAATACAGGTTTGCTATTGAACGATCGTCCAATACTATTGAGCACTTGCTCAATAGTCAAATAAAGCCGACAATTAGAATTAGTTATTTGGCTATATGAAACTAATATGAAGAAAAAATCCGACCGTTTGTCATCCGTTGATCGACGTAAACAGCTCATTGAAGCAACCCTAACCTGCTTGATGCGCGACGGTGCCGAAGGTTTGTCGTCACGCAAAATTTGTGCCCAAGCCGGTGTTTCTGTGGGCTTGCTCAACCATCATTTTGCCAGCCAGGTTGATTTATTAGCCTTGGCCTACGATGAAATTTCTATGCGTTACCATGATACGTTAAAGGCGCGTATTGATGCCGACACAGACAACCAAGATGCACCTATTAAGACCCTAGTGGCCTGTGCCTTTGAGGCCGATATCATGTGTCCAGATCAATTACGGGCGTGGGTGGTATTTTGGTCTAAAGCTATCGATGCCCCTGTTATGCGTGCCATGCACGACAGCATCAATGAACGCCTGCAAAGCTACCTTATTGAAGTGTTAGGCCAATCCTTGCCTGGCAGTTCGGCGAATTTACGTATGTTGGCTATTGAATATAGCGCCCTAACCGATGGCTTGTGGTTGGATTGGAGCCTTAACGGTAATAACCAAAATTCGGCTATGTGGCAGGCCATATTGGATCAATGGTTGAGCCGCACCTTGGCTTTGGCTTGAGTGTTCTAGCTATTCCGAAGCCTATCCCGAGGCATTAGGTACGCGGTTTTCCAACCAACGGAACAACACTACAATAACGCCGGTCAGGCAAATGTAGACCCCAGCGATGAGTAATAAGGGTTCATAGATGCGGTAGGTTTCTTGACGGATAATGGTTCCCACACCAAAAATTTCATACACGGTAATAGTAGCTGCCAATGGTGTGGCTTTGAGTGTGAGCACCATTTCGCCAGCCAAAGTAGGTAACACGTTTTGTAAGGCTCTTGGCAGCCAAATACGGCGTAATAATTGAAACCGACTCATGCCGCTGGCTAGGCCAGCTTCGAGCTCACCTTTAGGTACGTTCTTAAAGGCGCCGCGCATGATCTCGCCTTCATAGGCTGCTACGCTTAGGGTAAAGGCCACTACGGCATAGGGGAAGGCATCGCGCAGGTAAGGCCAAAGAAAACTGGTACGGATACCATCAATATAAGGGAACAGGGAACCCAGCCCGTAATAGAGTAGCCACAGCTGAATTAACAAGGGTGTGCCTCGAAAGGCAGTGCAAAAAGCGCGCGCGGGTATGGCTAATATTTTGGGGCCTGTGACTTGCACTAAACCAATGGGCACGGCCAACAGCATGCCAAAGAAAATTGCCATTGATAATAATTGAATAGTGAGCCAAGTGCCGCTAAGCAGTTTAGGTGCGTATTCGCTAAGCCAGTACCATTCCATATTAATGTCCTAAGCTCGTCATGCCACGGGTTGAGCGGCGTTCGAGCCATTTAAACCCTATGTTGGAGATTAGCGTGACGCATAAATAAATGGCCGCTGCGAGTAAAAAAAACTCTAAGTAGTAGCGTGTAGTGCCTGCGGCCACACGGGTAGTGAGAGTGAGCTCTTGAAAGCCCACTACGGCTAACAAGGCCGTGTCCTTGGTGACAATAAGCCATAAATTTGACATGCCGGGTAAGGCGAGAGGAATCATGGCTGGAATGGTTATACGCCTGAATAAGGTGAAACGAGACATACCAAAAGCACGGCCGGCTTCCAATTGGCCTTTGGGAATGGCTTGCAGCGCACCACGGATCACTTCTGTGGAATAGGCGCCTTGCACAAGCCCTAATACAACGATGCCGGCCACTAGGCCGCTAATATCGACGGGCCGGTAGCCCAAGCTCATAAGTAATTCGTTTAACAGGGCAGTGCCTGCATAGTAGACTAATAATATAAGGACTAATTCTGGTACGGCGCGCACCAACGTGGTGTAGGTGGCTAAACAAAAGCGTGCTACGGGGCCGCCATTTATTTTACCCAAAGCGCCAGCAAAACCAATGCTTGTGCCTAAAACATAGGCTCCTAAAGCAATTTCGAGGGTCGCCAACAAACCATAGAAAAGATTGTCGCCCCATCCCATGTCGGAAAACTTAAGGATGTTAAGGAATTCTAGAAATGAGTCCAAGGGAATCCTTCATGTGATTAGTCGGCTCCCAGCCACTGTGTGATTGCACGTGCTGACTGAAAGCCGAGTTTAGGCGATGTTATCCGCCGTAGATATCAAAGTTAAAGTAAGGTGCAGAGATTCTATCAAAGGTGCCATCGGCACGAATTTGATCAATGGCTGCGTTAATTTTAGCTTTAAGGTCTGAACCTTTACGCAAGCCTACACCTACGCCTGGGCCAAAGATGCTAATGTCATGCAAATCGCCTTTGATTTCACAACACTGGCCTTCTGTGGACTGCAAGAATGGCTGCATAGCCATACTGTCGCCTATTACGGCATCAAGACGTCCAGAGAATAAATCTTGGTTGTGCTCATCGAAATTCTGGTATGACTTCACTGTGGCATCGCCCATGTGCGCTTCAACATAGTTAGCATGGGTAGTGGCTACTTGCACGCCGACATACATACCACTGACGCTGGCTGCGTCGGCGCTAATATTGGAGTCTTTGGGGGCTACAATAACAGCCGGAGTGTTGTAGTACTTGTTAGAAAAGTCGATGGTCTTCATGCGTTCTTCGGTGATGGACATGGAGTTAATGATGGCATCGATTTTATTGGAGGTTAGAGCCGGAATAAGGCCGTCCCAAGCGGTTTTTACCCATACACACTCTTCATTCATGGCAGCACAAATGGCTTCTGCAATCTGAATTTCCCAGCCTTCTAGCTGGCCTGACGCGCTTTCTGCCGAGAAAGGTAGGTAAGGCGCGGGATCGATACCAATGCGAATTTCAGCTTGGCTGACACCGGCGACTAAGACCAAAGAGGCAGCTGAGCCTAAGAGGAGGTTTTTTAGTTTTTTCATGCTTTATTTCCTTTTTATTTTAGTGAACACTGCTTAAAAAGGCCCGACAACGAGCGCTTTCAGATTCATTGAATACTTTTTGTGGGCTGCCTTGTTCTTCAATGCGGCCATCATGTAAAAATATAATTTTGTTCGAAACATCTCGAGCAAAACGCATTTCGTGGGTTACCATAATCATTGTTTTGCCTTCTTCAGCAATGCTGCGGATGACTTTGAGGACTTCTCCAACTAGCTCTGGGTCTAAGGCTGAAGTAGGCTCATCAAATAGCATCATCTTTGGCTGCATTGCTAGTGCTCGGGCGATGGCGGCTCTTTGTTGTTGGCCGCCAGATAAATGCATAGGGTAGGCATCCCTTTTATCCCATAAACCCACACGATTAAGCAACTGTTCGGCTTCGTCTATGGCCTGGGCCTTGTTCATGCCCAGTACATGCACTGGGGCTTCAATAATGTTTTTGATGACCGTCTGATGTTGCCAGAGGTTAAAGTTCTGAAACACCATGCCCATGTTCGTGCGTAGGCGTTGGATTTGTTTTTGTTGCTGAACAGCGAGTATGCGACCCTGGTTATTGCGTTTAAAGTTGATGGTCTCTCCTGCGATAGCGATGTTGCCTTGGCTGGGCATTTCAAGCAGATTGAGGCAGCGCAGAAAAGTGGATTTTCCGGAACCACTAGCACCAATAATAGACCAAACTTCGCCATCTTTGGCACGCATGGATATGCCCTTGAGCACATGCTCGGCACCAAAAGATTTATGTAAATCTTCAACATCTAACGCGATATTGGCTTGCGATCCAGCGGGCATTAATTTAGCCTTGTGTTTTTATTGTTGTTGTACGATCGTTCAATAGTATGCAAGCCAGATGCATTAGTCAACTAGGCTTTAACGGAGGATAAATATGTTAGATTTTGGTTGTCAGTCCATGTCCTTACCATTAAAACGCGTGCTCATGCGTAGGCCTAAAGCCAGCTTGATGCAGGCTGACCCAAAACAGTGGCACTATGGCCCCACGTTTGATGCCAGTAAAGCCTTGGAGCAGTATCAACAGTTTGTCGCTTTGATTGCTGCCACGGGTGCGGATATTATCAACATGGAAGACGCCAATGACGGCTTGGCCGACGCCATGTTTACCCATGACCCATCCCTTATGAGTGATCATGGGGCCATTATTCTTAATATGGGTAAACCCCTGCGCCAAGCCGAACCCAACCTGCACCAACAGGCCTACATTAACGCTGGCATACCCATCTTAGGGCGCATAGAGGCGCCGGGTCAGATTGAGGGTGGCGATTGCATTTGGTTGGATGCCCAAACCTTGGTTATCGGACGTGGTTTTCGTTCAAATCAAGCTGGTATAGAACAGTTAAATGCCATGCTAAAGCCCCACGGTGTTGATGTCTTAGGTTTTGATTTGCCATTTTGGCAGGGGCCTGAGGCGTGTTTGCATTTGATGTCTGTGATATCGCCTTTAGCACCTAAATTGGCTTTGATTCATGCCCCTCTGGTGCCCACAGCTTTGTATCAATTAATGCAAAGTAAAGGTATTGAATTGCTTGAAGCCCCTGTTGATGAGTTCTTGGCCAGCAGCGGCCTTAATCTCAATGTGCTGCCTACCTCGCCCAAGCAGTGCATTATGATCGATGGCTTTGCGGCTACCAAAGCGGTTATGGAAGCAGCGGGATGCGTGGTGCAAACCTTTACCGGTGATGCCCTGTGCATCGCCTGCGAGGGTGGACCGACTTGCCTCACCCGACCCTTACTCAGGGCCTAATATTTCAAGAGGGTCAGAGGTACTGGAAACAGGCACTCGATAACGATTGATATGGATCAAGGATTTAATTGTGCTTGGCTTTGTCGTAGTATGCTCGCATATAAGAACTTGTAGATGCACGGATTAATACGGGGTAAATTATGTATAGCAAACAATTGGCATCCGCTATTGATGCCCCATCTAATCGTTTTAAAGCGGGCTCCTTAGGCGATAAAAATCATCGTAAGGTATTGGCTGCGGCAGCCAAGGTGTTTTCCCGTAAAGGCTACAATGGCGCCCGGGTGGATGAAATTGCCCAGCTTGCCGGCATGTCAAAACCCAACATGCTGTATTACTTCAAAACCAAGCATGATTTGTATCGGGTGGTGATGGAGGATGTCTTGTCTTTGTGGCTCAATTCTATTGGGGATTTTTGCAAAGAGGCTGAACCTGCCGAGGTTATGGCCCAGTATGTGGCGAAGAAAATGCAGTTATCCCAACAGTATCCAGAGGCTTCACGCATTATTGCCATGGAACTTATTTCCGGTTCACCGGTGATTGGTGATTACTTGCGTACGGGTTTGCGTGACTGGGTAGCCGACAAAGGCGCGGTGTTTTTACAGTGGCAAGCCGAAGGCTTAATGGAACCCATTGAACCAGCCCATGCTTTTTTCATAATTTGGGCCACCACCCAAACCTATGCCGATTTTGAGTCGCAAATTGGCGCAGTGTTGGCGGTGGATGACTACAATGCAGACGTTTACCCCACGGCCACCAAACTAGTCACAGAGGTGTTAATTCGGGGCTTTGGCCTTAAATCCAGAACCACTAGCTCAAGCTAAATTAAATAAAAGTTAAAAAGGTTCATAAAATTTCTTGACCATTTGGTAAAAATTTGCTAAAAATTTAACAGATGTTTCGTGCTTAGCTCATTATTGCAAAATGAAGTTGTCTGGTGAAATTGTCGTTTGAGCTTGAGTACTTGTGTATTTCTTTGTCTGAGGAATGTTTGCAATGTCGAAAGTAAAATCTGCCATTATTCAAATGAGCCTAAAAGGTGACACCAGTATGTCGCCCAAGAAAATTCGCGATCTGATGCTCGAAGCCCATGCACCGCTTATTGATAAGGCTGGTCAGGCGGGCGTGCAAATTTTGTGTTTTCAAGAAGTTTTTACCCAGCCTTATTTTTGTCCTAGCCAGGACCGCCGCTGGTACGCCGCCGCCGAACCTATTCCTAATGGCCACACCACTGGGCTGATGCAAGAATATGCCAAAAAGTATCAAATGGTCATCATCGTGCCTATTTACGAAGAAGCCATGCCCGGAGTGTATTACAACACCGCCGCGGTGATCGACGCCGATGGCAGCTACCTGGGCAAGTATCGTAAAACCCACATTCCCCATGTAGGCGGTTTTTGGGAGAAGTTCTTCTTTAAGCCTGGTGCTTCTGATTGGCCTGTATTTGACACTGCCTATGGCAAAATTGGCGTTTACATTTGCTATGACCGCCATTTTCCAGAAGGTTGGCGTGCCTTGGCTCTTAAGGGTGCCGAAATTATTTACAACCCCTCGGCCACTGTGGCTGGCATTTCTAAATATCTATGGGAACTAGAACAACCCGCAGCGGCCGCCGCCAATGGCGTTTACATTGCCGCCATTAACCGTGTTGGCGTGGAGCAACCGTGGAACATTGGTGAGTTCTATGGTTCCAGTTACTTTGTTAACCCCCGTGGTCAAATTGAAGCCCAAGCCAGCGCTGATCAAGACGAGATGTTAATCCACGATCTGGATATGGATTTAATTCGTGAAGTGCGAGATGGCTGGCAGTTCTTCCGCGACCGTCGGCCTGAAACTTACGGGCCTCTTACCGATTTAAACTAACGGATTTGAACTGATCCAAAACCCCACATCTAACTAACGCCCTAACAATAACAAGAGGCAAGTAAATTGATTGCAGATAGTAACTCCAACTACGTGGTCCAGGTGGATCAGGTATCACTCGATTTTGCTACCAAAGACGGCATCGTGTCGGCCTTGTCAGAAGTAGGACTAAGCATAGAAAAGGGCGAGTTTGTGTCCTTCATTGGCCCATCTGGTTGTGGTAAAACCACCTTGATGCGAGTGCTGGCCGACTTGGAAACACCTACCGCTGGTCAGGTGCGAGTTAATGGCATGACACCGGCCCAAGCTCGACAAGAGCGAGCTTATGGCTATGTGTTCCAGGCGCCAGCATTATTGCCTTGGCGCACGGTTCAAGACAACGTCATGCTGCCGTTGGAAATTATGGGCAAGAGTAAGGCGCAGCAACTGCAGTTGGCGCAGCAATACTTGCAGCTGGTAAATCTAACCGGCTTTGAAAATAAATTCCCTTGGCAGTTATCCGGTGGCATGCAACAGCGGGTGTCCATTGCCCGCGCCTTGAGTGTTGAACCACAGTTGTTGTTTATGGATGAGCCTTTTGGAGCGCTGGACGAAATCACCCGCGACCACCTCAATGAACAGTTGTTGCGCTTATGGCAGCAAACGCAAAAAACCGTGGTGTTTGTAACCCATTCCATTCCTGAGGCGGTGTTCTTATCCAGCCGCATTGTGGTTATGTCGCCGCGGCCAGGGCGCATCATCGACGTGATTGATTGTAACCTGCCGCTAGATCGCACCTTGGATATTCGCGAAACGAAAGAGTTTTTAGCCATTGCCCATAGGGTACGCCAGGGTTTACGCACAGGGCACAGTTATGACGACTAAGGCGCGCAACACTAGCAGCACCATTCCCGTGTTAACGGTGGTGATGGCCATTATTGTGATTTGGTATGCCGGTGCGGTGCAGTTGAATAGCCCTCAGATTATCGACCGTTACGTTAAAAAAGGCATCGATTGGAGTTACACCCAGTTGGCCTTGGACAGTTGGAGCATGAAGCGTGCCGTGTTGCCAGCCCCTCACCAGGTGGCCTTGGAACTGAAACAAACCATTATTGATAAACCCATCACCTCTAAACGCAGCCTGGTATATCATTCCGCCATTACCCTGTCTTCTACCTTACTAGGCTTTGTGCTGGGCACGGGTTTAGGCATCATCTTGGCGATAGGTATTGTCTATGTGGTGACCCTAGATCGCAGCTTAATGCCGTGGGTTATTACCTCCCAAACCATACCTATACTGGCGTTGGCACCTATGGTGATCGTGGTGTTTGGAGCTATGGGCATCTCCGGCCTGTTACCGAAGGCTTTAATTTCCATGTATTTGTGTTTCTTTCCGGTAACCGTGGGCATGGTTAAAGGTTTGCGTTCACCGAGCCCTATGTTGGTTGATCTCATGGCCACCTACAACGCCAGCCAATGGCAGGTGTTTTGGCGCTTACGTTTACCTGCCGCAGTACCATTTTTGTTTGCTAGCTTAAAAGTGGCCATTGCCCTTAGTTTAGTGGGCGCCATTGTGGCCGAATTGCCCACGGGCGGCCAAGCAGGATTGGGTGCACGTTTGTTGTCTGGTTCTTATTATGGTCAAACCAATTTAATTTGGGCGGCCTTGATTATGGCAGCGGTGATGTCTGCGGGCCTAGTGTCGATAATTGGTTATGTTGAGCGCCGAGTGACGCTGCGCTTGGCCGGCGGCCAGGATCGTTTGCAGGTGACGTCATGAAACTTGGGCAATTATTTGAGGCCCGAGTGTGGCTGCTATTGGTGTTGTTGCTAGGCACTTTGCTAGGCTGGGCTTCAACTGAGGGTGACTTTGGCGGGGGCTTGTTGTTGGCCTTATTGTTAGTGCTTGTGGTGAACCATGTGACAGCTATAAGCACACTGGCCAAAGCCGTTGCTATTTCCTTACTGACTTTGCTGGCCTTGGTTATCTGCCTAGACTCCGTAAGCGGTGCTGAAATGAGTGCTATGGCTCAATGGGGCTTTTGGTTGCAGGTGGTGGCAGTGGGTTTGAGTATTTGGCTGAGTATGAGTTTGTTGTCTCAGCTCGACTTAGGTCCTGGCCGCAACGCCATGGAGCGGCGTATGCAAAATGCCGTTAATCTGGTCATTCCAGCGTTACTAGGCATTTGGATTATCAGCTTGTGGCAGCTAGCGGTGGTGAGTTTTTCGGTGCCCCATGTACTTTTGCCCGCCCCCAGTGTAGTGGGTGAGGCCTTAGCTTCTTCGCTGCCTACCTTGGCGGCAGATTTTAATCAAACGGTCATTAAGGCGGTGATACCAGGCTTTGTGCTGGGCAACCTAGTGGGTTTTTTGGTGGCCATTTTAGCCGATAGAGTGCCTTTTTTACGGCGCGGTTTATTACCCGTGGGCAACTTGGTTAGCGCCATCCCCATTGTCGGTATTGCACCCATAATGGTGATGTGGTTTGGTTTTGACTGGCAGTCCAAGGTGGCGGTGGTGGTGATCATGACCTTCTTCCCTATGTTGGTGAATACCATTGCTGGCTTGGGCCAAGCGGACGCCACCGAACAAGATTTAATGCGTTCCTATGGCGCGACCTATTGGCAGAGTTTGGTAAAAATGCGTTTACCTAACGCCTTACCCTTTGTCTTTAATGCCCTCAAAATCAACTCAACCTTGGCCTTGATTGGCGCCATTGTGGCGGAATTCTTTGGCACCCCCATTGTGGGTATGGGGTTTCGTATTTCGACTGAAGTCGGGCGTATGAACATTGAGATGGTGTGGGCTACTATTGTTGTGGCGGCCTTGGCTGGCTCAACATTTTATGGATTGTTAGCCTTGTTGGAGCGGCGCGTGACCTTTTGGCATGCGTCATTCAGGAAGGCTGGTAACTAGGGCCCCGTAGAGGGCATATTTGATAACCTGGAGGTTGGTGAATGAATAATAAATATAAAATCAGCGGTTTAGTGGCAGGGCTAGCGCTCATGGCCAGTGGCAGCGTAGTGCAGGCGGCCGAGTCCGTGACTTTACAGCTTAAATGGGTAACCCAAGCACAGTTTGCGGGTTATTACGTGGCTCAAGCTCAGGGCTTTTATGATGCCGAAGATCTGGACGTTACCATTAAGCCCGGTGGACCAGACGTTGCACCACCGCAAGTGATTGCCGGAGGTGGTGCCGATGTGGTGGTCGACTGGATGCCATCGGCCTTGGCCTCGCGAGAAAAAGGCTTGGCTTTGGTGAATATTGCCCAGCCTTTTAAGCGCTCCGGCATGATGCTCACCTGTCGTAAAGACAGTGGCATTACTAGCCCCGCTGACCTAAAGGATAAGACATTAGGCGTGTGGTTCTACGGTAATGAATACCCCTTCTTGAGCTGGATGAGTAAGCTTGGCTATGCTACCGATGGTAGTAGTGGCGGCGTAACAGTGCTAAAGCAGGGCTTTAACGTTGATCCAATTTTGCAAAAGCAAGCTCAATGTGTGTCCACCATGACCTACAATGAGTACTGGCAGATTATTGATGCTGGTCTTGATGCCGATGAATTGGTGACCTTCAAGTACGAAGATCAGGGCGTAGCTACCTTAGAAGATGGCCTTTATGTGCTAGAGAAAAACTTGGATGATGCCGCGTTTGTGGATAAGATGGCGCGCTTTGTACGGGCCTCTATGAAAGGTTGGGAATGGGCACGTGACAACCCCAATGCCGCTGCTGATATCGTGCTCGAAAACGATCAAACTGGCGCCCAAACGCAAGAACACCAACGTCGCATGATGGGGGAAGTGAACAAGCTCACCGCAGGTGGTGGTCGACTACAGCTAGCCGACTATGAACGTACTGTTGCAACCTTAATGAACGGTGGATCTGATCCTGTAATCTCCAGTAAGCCCACGGGTGCTTGGAGCCAAAAGGTATGGGATGCGGCCTTTTAAATAGGCTGTTCTAACCTTTGACTGGTTGGACCTTTGATTAGCTGGGGCTCCATGGCCCCAGCTACAAGTTTAACGGCGGGCCTAACTCGGCCCAAAGGAGGAACCTATGTCTTTAATGATTAAAGGCGGCACGGTGATTACGGCGGACCAGAGCTTTGCCGCTGACGTTTACTGTGTGGACGGTAAAATTTCTCAAGTTGGACCTGACTTGGAAGTGCCCAAGGGGGCACAAGTGATTGACGCCACTGGACAGTTAGTGATGCCCGGTGGTATCGATCCCCACACCCACATGCAGTTACCTTTCATGGGTACTGTGGCGAGTGAAGATTTTTATTCTGGCACCGCGGCGGGCTTAGCCGGTGGCACCACCTGTATTATTGATTTTGTGATTCCGGCACCGCAACAGTCATTGCTCGAAGCCTTTCACCAATGGCGCGAGTGGGCCGATAAGTCGGTCTCCGATTACGCCTTTCACGTGGCTGTAACTTGGTGGGACGAGAGTGTTGCCGAAGACATGGAAACCTTGGTCAAGGAGCATGGAGTGAATAGCTTCAAGCACTTTATGGCCTATAAAGGCGCCATTATGGCGGATGACGAAATTTTGGTGAACAGCTTTAGCAAGGCGTGGGAATTAGGCGCTTTGCCCACCGTGCATGCGGAGAATGGCGAACTGGTTTACCAGTTGCAAAAGAAGATTTTAGCTTTGGGCATTACTGGTCCAGAAGGACATCCTCAGTCGCGGCCTCCTGAAGTAGAAGGCGAAGCCGCTAACCGTGCTATTCGCATTGCCCAGGCTTTGCAAACGCCTGTGTATCTTGTGCATGTGTCGACAGAAGAGGCCTTAGAAGCTGTGACCCGTGCGCGCAGTGAAGGCCAGCGCGTGTTTGGCGAAGTTTTGGCTGGCCATTTATTGATCGATGATTCGGTTTACAGAAACCCGAATTTTGATGTTGCGGCGGCCCACGTTATGAGCCCACCGTTTCGCCCAAAGCAAGCACAGGATGCTCTTTGGCATGGGTTGCAGTCGGGTAACTTGCAAACCACGGCTACCGACCATTGTTGTTTTTGTGCCGACCAAAAAGCCGCCGGTAAAGATGACTTTACCAAAATCCCCAATGGCACCGGTGGTATAGAAAACCGCATGGAAGTCTTGTGGAATGCGGGTGTTAACACGGGCAGACTAACAGCCAACGAGTTTGTTCGCGTTACTTCCACCAATGCTGCGCAAATCTTCAACATGTATCCGCAAAAAGGCACCATTGCCGTGGGCTCCGATGCCGACATTGTGGTGTGGGATCCTGCGGGCAAGAAAACCATTTCTGCCAAGACCCACTTTCAAAATGTGGATTACAACATCTTTGAAGGCATGCAAGTCACGGGCATTCCATCGCACACCATTAGCCAAGGTAAATTGGTTTATCAACACGGCAAACTTATGGTGCAACGCGGTGCGGGGCGCTACATCAAGCGGCCACCTTTTGCGCCTTACTTTGATGCCATTAAGAAGATGCGCGAGCGAACGCCGCCCTATTCTATAGATCGCGAAGGCTGACTTAGCTCGACCTGATTTAGCCGCGGTTTCGACGCTTTAACCCGCATCACCCGTGCCCAAAACAGGGCGCGCGGGCAGGCTTTGGTCAAATTTAACTAACATGACCCAAGCTAACCCATTTAATTTGCCATAAGGAGACTGTTGTGAATACGACAAAGTCCAATGCTAAAGGCCAAACCGACATTGCCACGGCGCGCTTGAGCGAGCAGCAGTGTCACGAAAATTTTTCCGATTTACATCAACCCTTCAATAGCTATGGGGCCTTAGTGGAAGCAGATCGTTGCTACTACTGCTATGACGCACCCTGCCAAACGGCCTGCCCAACGGGCATCAATGTGCCCAGCTTTATCCGCATGATAAGCCAACACAATGCCCACGGAGCAGCGGGGAAAATCTTGCAAGAAAACATCATGGGCGGCACCTGTGCCCGGGCCTGCCCCGTGGAAACCTTGTGTGAACAGGCCTGTGTGCGCAACCATGAGGAAGATGGTCCGGTACGCATTGGCTTATTGCAGCGTTATGCCACGGACAAAGCCAGTCAGGACCAAGTTGAATTTTTCACCCGTGCCCAGAGCACAGGTTATTCCGTAGCGGTGGTAGGTGCCGGCCCAGCGGGCCTTGCTTGCGCTCACCGCTTGGCGGTGTTGGGCCATGATGTGCTGGTGTATGAAGCTCAAGCCAAAGCTGGTGGACTTAACGAATATGGTCTGGCGGCCTATAAAATGGTGGATGACTTTGCCCAACGCGAAGTAGACATGATTCTTGCCATCGGTGGTATCGACATTAAATATGGCGTGCGCATTGGCACCGATTTGAGTTTGGCCGATCTGCAAGTGAAACACGACGCCGTGTTTATTGGCAGCGGTTTGGGCCAGAGCCGCTCCCTAGGCCTTGCCGATGAAGCTGCCCAAGGTGTGGAAATTGCTGTTGATTATATCCATGACCTGCGTCAGGCAGAACAATTATCAGACTTGCCCGTGGGACGTCGCGTGGTGGTGATTGGTGGCGGCATGACCGCTATCGATATTGCTGCTCAAAGTAAGTTGCTGGGGGCGCAGAAAGTGACCATTGTCTATCGTCGCGGCCAAGAGCATATGAATGCCAGCGATCATGAGCAGTCTTTTGCCCTGCAACATGGCATCCGTATTGTGTTTTGGGCGCAGCCGGAGAAGTTACTGGTGCAAGGAAAAATCCTTACGGGGATAGAATTTGCCTCCACCCAAGGCGACAACTTTACGCTCCAAGCCGATGTGGTGTTTAAGGCCATCGGGCAGATGTTGGTGCCTTTGGATAGTGGTTTGACCTTGCAGGGCAACCGCATTCAGGTGGATGCCCAGCAGCGTAGTTCAATTGCAGGGGTTTGGGCTGGCGGTGACTGCATTGCTGGTGGCGATGATTTAGCCGTTAGTGCCGTACAAGATGGCAAGGTGGCTGCGCAGTCGATACATCACAGTCTCACTGCTAACCAAAGCCCCTCAACTCAACCCAACCAGCCTAGCCAGCCATAAGGAGCTCATTATGATCGATCTAAAATCAAATTTTATTGGCATTGTGACGCCTAACCCCTTCTGGTTGGCGTCAGCGCCACCCACCGACAAAGCCTACAATATTAATCGCGCCTTCGAGGCCGGTTGGGGTGGGGTTATGTGGAAAACCCTGGGCGAGGCTGGACCGCCTGTGGTTAACGTTAGTGGTCCTAGGTATGGCGCTTGGCATGGTAAAGACCGCAGTCTTATGGGGTTCAATAACATCGAGTTGATTACCGACCGCAGCTTGGACATTAACCTTGAGGAAATTCGTCAAGTTAAAAAAGACTGGCCCGATCGAGGCGTGGTGGTATCGCTCATGGTGCCCTGTGAAGAGCAAGCCTGGAAAGACATTTTAATGCAGGTAGAAGATACCGGCGCCGATGGCATCGAACTCAACTTTGGCTGCCCTCACGGCATGTCAGAGCGAGGCATGGGTGCCGCCGTAGGCCAAGTGCCAGAGTATGTGGAAATGGTGGCAGCTTGGTGTAAGCAATACTCGCAAATGCCGGTGATTGTTAAGCTCACGCCCAACATTACCGATATTCGCACCTCGGCCCGGGCTGCCGTGCGTGGTGGTGCCGATGCCGTGTCCATGATTAACACCATTAACTCGGTGATGGGCGTAGACATTGACACCATGCGCATGTCGCCGACCATAGGTGAGCAAGGTGCCCATGGGGGTTATTGCGGGCCGGCCGTGAAGCCTATCGCCATGCACATGGTGAGCGAAGTAGCACGGGATGCCGAATGTGGTGGCATTCCTATCTCTGCCATTGGCGGTATTAGCACTTGGCGCGATACCGCAGAGTTTATGGCCTTGGGTGCCACCAACGTGCAAGTATGTACGGCGGTCATGACCCATGGCTTTAGCATTGTTGAAGACATGATTGATGGCCTGAGCCGCTGTTTGGCGGATAAAAACATGACTTGCTTGGAAGACCTCATTGGTGCGGCAGTGCCGAGTGTGACAGACTGGTCCCAATTAAATCTTAACTATGTGGTGAAGGCAGAAATCGATCAAGACCTGTGCATTAAATGTGGCCGCTGCTACATAGTCTGCGAAGACACCTCCCACCAGGCTATTAGTACGCTCATTAATGGCGCCCGCGGGTTTGAAGTGATCGACAAGGAATGCGTGGGTTGTAATCTGTGTGTTAACGTTTGCCCGGTGGAAAATTGCATTAGTTTGCGAGAACTTAAACCTGGTGAGATAGACGAACGCACGGGTATGCCTGTGTCGAGCGAATATCGCAATTGGACGCAGCACCCTAATAACCCTATGAATGCAGGAGGCTAACAACCATGCAAGCAATAACTATTAATGGCGATCGGCTATGGGATAGCCTCATGCAAATGGCTAAAATCGGTGCCACCGAAAAAGGCGGCTGTTGTCGCTTGGCCTTGACCGATTTGGACAAACAATCACGCGACTTATTTGTGCACTGGTGTGAACAGGCGGGGTGCAGCATACGCATAGATAAAATGGGTAATATTTTTGCCCGTAGGGCTGGCAGCGACGACAGCTTAGCGCCGGTAATGATCGGCAGCCACTTGGATACTCAGCCCACTGGCGGTAAGTTTGATGGCGTCTATGGTGTTTTGTCTGGTTTGGAAATCATTCGTAGTTTAAATGACCAAAACATCAGCACCCAAGCGCCTATAGAGGCTAGCGTTTGGACTAATGAAGAAGGCTCGCGCTTCGCGCCGGCTATGGTGGCCTCTGGGGTCTATGCAGGGGTTTTTGATTTAGACTATGGTTTGAGCCGCGCAGATCTAGATGGCTTAACCATGGGTGAGGAATTAAAGCGCATTGGCTATGCTGGTGAGCATGAAGTGGGGGGCACTCCTGTGAAGGCATTTTTTGAAGTTCATATAGAGCAAGGCCCTATTTTAGAACACGAAGAGGTGACCATTGGTGTGGTAACCCATGCCCAAGGTCAGCGCTGGTATGAAGTGACTCTCACAGGACAGGAGTCCCATGCTGGGCCAACACCCATGTCACGGCGCAAAGATGCTTTGGTTGGTGCTGCCAAGGTTATCGCTCAAGTTAATGACATAGGCTTGCAAAACGCGCCTTTGGCTTGTGCCACCGTGGGCTTGATTCAAAGCTATCCTAATTCGCGTAATGTCATACCCGGGCAGGTGTTTTTCACCATTGATATACGCCACCCCGAAGACAATGTTTTGAGCCAGATGGATGCTCAGGTGCGTGCCGCAGTTGAGTTGGCGGCCCAGCAACATGGGCTCAGTGTGGCTTTTGAAGAAATTTGGTATTCACCGCCCATCGCCTTCAATGACCAATGTGTGTCCGCCGTGCGTGAGGCGGCTCAGGGCTCAGGCTATAGCTATAGAGACATTGTTAGTGGTGCGGGTCATGATGCCTGTTATATCAGTCGTATAGCCCCCACAGCCATGGTGTTTGTGCCCTGTGAAGATGGCATCAGCCATAACGAAGCAGAAAATGCCAAACCCGAGCATTTAGCCGCCGGTTGCCAAGTGTTGCTTGGTGCCGTGCTTAGTCAAGCGGTTCGCCTTTGATAAAGAAGTACTTCTTTAATGGCCAATAAGAGCCCACTTGAGCCGTAAAAACTTGTTTTACATTTGCTAAAACATAGGCTTAGGTTTTATCATCGAGTTTTTGAGAATCATTCTATGAACATAGCCCGTCACCAAACTAATGAACGCATGAGTAAGGTTGTGGTACACAATAACGTAGCTTATTTGTGTGGCCAAGTGGCCGCCGATGCCAATGCCGATATCACTCAACAAACCCAAACCATGTTGGCCAAAGTGGATGAGTTATTGGCCAGCGTGAGTTCTGATACCGGCCGAATGCTCAGTGCCACCATTTACCTTAAAACCATGGACGACTTTGCGGCCATGAATCTAGTCTGGAATGCTTGGGTGCCTGCAGGGCATGCGCCAGCCCGGGCTTGTGTGCAAGCCGCCATGGCTAGGCCTGAATTGTTGGTGGAAATCTCCGTTACGGCGGCGTGTTAATACACGGGTTGGTAGCTAGATAATTGCTGGTTTAACGGTCAAAGCGCTTCCAGCGCATACGGCGCAATAGGCCATCTTTTACGATGAACTGGTGGTACAGGGCTGCAGCAATGTGGGCCAGTAATACCAATACCAATAATTTGGTAAGAATTCCATGGGCCTTGCGGGTACTTAAATGCTCAAAACTCTCAGGCATGAGGCTTGTGCCAGCAAATAAACTAGCAAAGTCTGCTTCAACACCCATGGCAATGCCGCTACCTACTACGGCAACAATTAACAGGTAAATAAGCCGATGGGCCCAAGGCGCTATCATCGCCATAAATGATCCTACCGGATTGGCTGGACCGGGTTTGCCACGCAACTTAATATTTAGATAGCGCAAGATCAGCAGTAAGCCAATAATGACACCGAAAATAGCATGTCCTTGCAACAACGAGAGCTTCTCTGGGTTGGCGTTGGACATGGGTTCAAGTACTTGGCTGCCGATGACTAATGACAAAATAATCATAATGGCCATGAGCCAGTGTAGAGCGACAGCAATGCGATTGTATTGGCTGGTTAAACCCATTTAAATTACTCCTTACTGTTGAGCGCGCTGTTATTTGCGCCTCTAAAGCTTCATTTTTTATTAGCTTGGTGGGCAATACAGACATCATAGCTAGTTTTTGACATAGTTAAGCTCCTCTTAATTTACAACTACACACTGCTTGATATATGAATGTAGTCTAATATTATATCAGTGTAAGAAAAAAGGCGAATATACATGCAAGACGTTTGTGTTTTTTGTGGCTCCAGTAGTGGCCAAAATCCGGTGTTCATGCAAGCTGCTCAAGCTTTGGGCAAGGCTATAAGCGATGCCAATATGGGTTTGATATATGGCGGTGCTCAGGTGGGCCTTATGGGGCAGGTGGCGGACGCGGTATTGGCCGGCGGTCAAAAAGTGGTGGGGGTGATTCCGCAATCCTTTGCTCACAAGGTTTCCCATGCGGGATTAACGCAATTGCATGTGGTGGATTCCATGCATACTCGCAAAGCCATGATGTTTGAACTGGCGGGTGCTTGTATTGCTTTACCGGGTGGTTTTGGTACCTTGGAAGAGCTCACCGAAGTGCTTACTTGGGCGCAGTTAGAATTCCATCAAAAACCCATTGGATTACTTAATATTAACGGCTATTATGACGCCCTGTTAAGTTTTTTTGACCAAGCAGTTTCGGCTGGCTTTATTAAGCCTGCACACTTAGAGTTGTTAATTGTTCACCACGACCCCATAGAGCTATTAAAGTTATTGCAAGCCTACACTCCAGTGAGTGTGGCAAAGTGGTCCAGTTAGTTTGTTTGTAGAATCAGGGTATAACCCTAGAGAGAATAGTTATGATTGATACTAAAAAGTTTTACATTAACGGTGCTTGGGTTGCACCAGTCGTAGCCAACGACTTAGACGTGATTGATCCGTCTACCGAGCAAGTATGCGCCACCATTTCATTAGGTGGCCAGGCCGATACAGATGCGGCGGTTGCGGCAGCTAAAGCTGCGTTTGACAGCTGGAGCCAAACGCCAAAGGAGCAACGCCTTACTTTGTTACAAAAGTTTCTAGAGGTTTACCAAGCTCGAGCCGAAGAAATGGGCCAAGCTATTAGCCAGGAAATGGGCGCACCCATCGACATGGCCAATGCCTCTCAAGTGGGCACCGGCATTTGGCACACTAAAATTTTGCTGCGGGAACTAGAAAAGTTTGAATTTGAACGCCCCTTAAGCGAACGTGCGCCTAACGATAAAATTATTTACGAAGCCATTGGCGTGTGTGCCTTAATCACACCATGGAACTGGCCTATGAACCAGGTGGTGTTAAAGGCTATTGCGGCCATGGCTGCTGGTTGCACCATGGTGCTTAAACCGTCTGAAATAGCCCCCTTATCTGGTCTTGTGTTTAGCGACATGGTGCGTGAAGCAGGTATTCCTGCTGGCGTATTTAACATGATCAATGGCGACGGTGTTGGTGTAGGCTCACAGCTTACCTGCCACCCCGACGTAGACATGGTGTCCTTTACTGGCTCCACTCGTGCTGGCGCTTTGATTTCTAAAAACGCAGCCGATAGCGTCAAACGTGTGGCCCTAGAGTTGGGCGGCAAGGGTGCCAATATTGTGTTTGCCGATGCCGATGAAAAAGCCATTGTACGTGGCGTTAGGCACTGCTTTAACAATACTGGGCAATCTTGCAATGCGCCTACACGCATGTTGGTAGAACGCAGTATTTATGACCAAGCCGTGGCCACGGCTATTCAGGTGGCAGAAAAAACCCAAGTTGGGCGTGCTGCCGAAGCCGGTAACCACATTGGTCCTGTGGTGTCCGAGCTGCAGTACAACAAGATCCAGGGGCTTATTAAGGTAGGTATTGATGAAGGTGCTCGCGTCATTGCTGGTGGTTTAGGCAAGCCCGAAGGCTTGGAAACCGGTTACTTTGTAAAGCCGACTATCTTTGCCGATGTTAATAACGACATGCAGATTGCCCGCGAAGAAGTGTTTGGCCCAGTGTTGTGCATGATTCCTTTTGATACAGAAGAAGAAGCCATTGCCATTGCCAATGACACGGTTTATGGCTTAACCAACTATGTGCAAACCCAAGATGGCGCCAAGGCCAACCGAGTGGCTCGCCGCTTACGTTCGGGCATGGTAGAAATGAACGGCACCTCACGGGCTGCTGGTGCGCCTTTTGGCGGCTATAAGCAGTCTGGCAACGGCCGCGAGGGTGGTGTTTGGGGGCTAGAAGACTTCTTAGAAGTGAAGGCTATCAGTGGTTGGAGTAACGATTAGTTATTTTAGTAGCAAAAATCTGCTACTTCACGGCTATTAAACATTACCTATGTTAATTACGTTACCAGAATACCGTCGCATCTATTCAACTATCCATTCATTGCTGGTGAGCGACGGGGTGGCAAGCCAGGAGGCGAGCTTGTTGTTTAGCGTTTATGGTGCGCAAATTCTCAAACGTCACTTTGGCTTTGCTGCGCAGCCGGTAGTGGGGGCTGCAGCTTACCATTTAGGTTCGCAGGCCAAACTGCTTACCTTAGGTGAATATCAAGCAGGCCAGTTGTTAAGCAATGATAGCCAGTACCATTGTTGGATAGAAGCCAATGGTTGGATCATTGATTTTATGGCGCCTTTGTTTCCACAGTTGGTTAAACGGGCTGGCATAACGGCTAACATTGGCCCTTGGATGCTGCAAAAAAGTCAAACTAAGGCTAAAAGCAGTTTGCTTGAAGTGCGGGCTCAAGGTGAATATTTGGTGCTAGAGAATGATGCCTTGACTAGCAAAAAGTTATCCCAAATGCTGAGCCAACCGGCGCACATTCAAAGGGGAAAACTAGCCATGGATTGGTTCGTTAAAGCGCCCAAAAAAATGCGCACACCCTTAAGTGTGAGTTTGGCAGGTGGTAAAAAACAACTTATTACCTATACTCGTTGCACCATCAGTGGTGCCTGGTAATGACGTTATAATTGCCCGTGGTTTCTTATGCGGCTCGATTAGATAAGTTTATTGCCCAGCAATTGGGCTGTAAGAAACGCCATGTGCAGTTGCTGCTCGCTCAGGGGCAGGTGCTGCTTAATGGCGAAGTGTGCCACGATGGTGAAAGCTTAATTGGTCAATTCTGTAGTGTTCAAGTAGCCGCAAATGTGTTGCGCCAACAAACCCCTATTTACCTTATGTTGCATAAGCCAGCAGGGGTGTTAAGCGCCACTGAAGATAAACAGCATACTACGGTAATGGATCTGTTACCGCCTAAGTACAGTGGTTTGCATATTGCCGGTCGCCTTGATCGGCAAAGTACAGGCCTACTGCTGCTCACCAACGATGGCCAATGGTCACGCCAAATAACCCAGCCAGCTACTAAGCTTAACAAGTACTATTCTGTAACTGTGGCTAAGCCCATTACTCAAACCCAGGTGGATGCTTTTGAGCAAGGCATCTACTTTGCCTACGAAGACCTAACCACGGCCCCAGCCCAGCTTATTGTTACCGGGATTTGCAGTGCTCAAGTGGTGTTGAGTGAAGGCCGCTACCATCAAATTAAGCGCATGTTCGGCCATTTTCGTAATCAGGTACTAAGCATTCATCGCAGTCAAATTGGCCACATCAAATTACCAGTCAGCTTGGCTGCTGGGCATTATATTGCCGTCTCAGACCCCATGGACTTTTGAACGTAACTTTTTAGTTTGACCTTTTTGGGTTTTAGAGTCCATGCGGCGCATTTTAGAACCCCTAGTGGGTTTAGTGGCAATGCGGCGTTTGTCTTGCACTAATGCGGCTTGGATAACTTGGGTTAGCTGCTCTAGCGCTGTTTGACGGTTAGTGTCTTGGCTGCGACTGGCTTGGGATTTAATAATGATCTTGCCCGAGGCACTGATACGGTGATCCGAGGTGTTGAGCAGTTTTTGTTTAACGTAGGCAGGCAGTGAGTTGCTGGCACGGATATCAAAAAACAGATGCACCGCGGTGGACGTTTTGTTAACGTGCTGGCCGCCGGCACCTTGCGCGCGAATAAATTGTTGCTCAATTTCGTGGGCGGGAATGGTAATGCGATTGGATATTTTAAGCATGATGCGTTACGGTTTGAGCAAATGCCGTTGCTGAAATTCTGGGCTCACCTTGCCGATCCAATAGCTCATGGCGCTGGTGGCAACAAAGGCAAAAACCAACCTAAACCAAAGTACCCCAGATAGATGGGCGCCGAGCAGTAATACCAGCAAGGTATCTTCTATTAAGCTATGACAAAAGCCCAGCAAGGCTAAAGAAGTGAAGATGTCTTTTTTGGACACGTGGCCAGCATGGGCCTCTTTGATTAATAAACCGCCGCCAAAGGCAAGCCCTAAGGTAATACCCACCAAGGTAATAGTGGTGGCTTCCTTGCCAATGCCCATGAGCCTGAGTATGGGCCTTAACAGCCATTGAATGACTTTTTCTACACCGATAACCCTTAGTATTTTGAGCATGCTTAGCAGCACAACAATAATCACTTGGATCATCACTAAAGCTTTAACCTGGGCTAAGGCCCACTGACCTAAGCCGGTAGGGATGGGTTCTGGTTGCCAAACCATTTGTACAGGCATTTGCAGTGTTTGTGTTTGGCTGTAATAGGTGTGCAGCAGCCAAGCAAAAACAAAGGCTCCAAGCAAACGCATAATAATGGCTGCGCGCATTCTCATGCCCGCAAGTTGAGCAATACGGGCTTCAATGGGTAAGCCGTGGGCCATCAGTAATAAACCGCATAAAACGGTCATCTGTGCCACGCTCATGGGGCTGTCGAGGGACACTGAATAAAGCACGATCATGCCACCATAAATGTTGGTGGCGAGGGTTGCTGCCCAGACCAACCCCATGTCCTCTGGCAGGCCTAGAAGAGCCATTAGTGGCCCCAACAATTGTCCCAGTAGAGCCACACCACCTAGTTCTTCCAACACCTTAACAACGAGTATAACTGGCACCATGAGCTTAAACAGAGGCCAAGAAACGGCAATGATTTCATTGTAAAGTTCATGCAGAAACTGTCGAATTTTGAGCATTGAGTCGGTCTGCCGTGGGGGCGCAATATAGAAAGTCGATGGTACCTGATTTGCCCAGTCTTGTCTTTTCGTTGACACGCATTCAAGCAGCCTGCATTATCGCTTCCCAGATTCTATTTAATGGATAGAAATCATGAGCACGGCCTTACTATGGGCATTAATTCCCACCTTCTTTTTTGTTTCTGTAACTCCGGGTATGTGTATGACCTTGGCCTTAACCTTGGGCATGACCGTGGGTATTCGCCGCACTATGTGGATGATGTTAGGGGAGCTGATTGGTGTGGGTTTAGTGGCCGTGTTAGTGGTTATTGGAGTAGCAGCATTGATCGTGCAGTACCCAGAGATGTTTGTGGTGTTAAAAATCCTCGGTGGTGGCTATCTACTGTATTTGGGTATTCAGCTATGGCGTTCACGGGGCAAAATGGCCCTTGATCTGGGCGGCACACCCAAGCACACGGGGCGTTGGCAATTGGCTAGCCAAGGCTTTATTACTGCTATCGCTAATCCCAAAGGCTGGGCCTTTTTTATCGCCTTGCTGCCCCCCTTTCTTGACCCGTCACTGCCTTTGCCGAGCCAGTTAACCGTACTGCTTGGCGTTATTCTTAGCCTTGAAGCCCTGTCTTTGTTGATTTACGCCATGGGCGGTAAAGGCCTTAGCAAGGTGTTGCAAAAAAGCGGCAATGTGCGGCTAATGAATCGCATTGCCGGTAGTATGATGATGGGTGTGGCAGGCTGGTTGGTATTGGGGTAAAGTCGAAAAAATACTTAAAAAAGCACCAACACCAAGCCAATAATGGCACAACCAATACTAGTATAACCGCCATCAATAAGGCTTAAATTGCGCGGTTTCATGCCAAACGTATAGTGGGTAACTGTCCAGGGAACGGCGATAAATAAGCCGATACCCAAGCCGAGCAAGAAGCCGTCGATTAACTGTGTAACACCGATCAAATAGAACAAGTGCTGCATCATAAAGGCCACTACTAAGGCACTAGCAAAAGCGATGACATAGGGCAGGGGCCCACCTTTTGCTTTGCCATCTTCATCTTTCATGTCGGCTTCGGTGATGCCAGAGGCTGCCATCCAAGGTTTAGCCAAGCTCATGTACCAAACGGCACCGAAGGCATAAGTGGCCACGGCGGCGGCCAGTATGTTGAGCAGTTCCATAATCAAGCCCTATGTGATTGAGTGAAACTCAACTATGGCAGATAAATGGCGTTTTTGCCAATTTGAACTCATGTGAATTGGGGTCGAGTTAGCCAATAAATCAAGCCGCAGCCTAGTAGCATAAAGCCACTGGCAATACTGATGCTTAAGCTGTAGCCGCCGGACCACTGAGCCAGCAGGCCAGCGGCGGCAGGTGCCAACATTTGCGCAATGCCGTAGGAGAGGGTCATTTTGCCCATCATTTTTGCTGGCCGTGTGGGGTAATATCGTCCCGCCATGGTAAGTACCAAGCTAACGGTGCCGATGAAGGTGCCGCCAAATAGGGCTGCGCCTACTAAGGTCCAGCCGAGGCTAGGGCTGAGTATGGGAATAAGTATGCCGGAAAACTGTAATATATAGGTCAATAATAAGGCCTTGAGATTGCCTATCTTGCGTGCCACCAAATCCCATACAATGCAGGCGGGTGCTCCGGCAATGCCGATGACCATGAAGGTAATAGCCCCCAAGCGTTGACCTTCTGCCAACTGATCCACATGGGCGACGATAAAGGTGGCAATGATGGCATAGCCTACCCCGGCGCAAAAATAGGCTAACATAAACACCTGTAAAAAGGTCTTAGATGGAGGTTGGTCTTGCAGTTTAACGCCGCTCACCGTAAATCCACTGGTGTCAGGTTTAGGCAGCCATAACCAGGCTGGAATGGCCAGCAGGATACCTGCCGCAGTGAGCCAAAACCAGTGTTGTTGCCAGCTTAAATGGGCTTCTAACAGGTAAACAAATCCAGCCGTAAGAAAAATGCCGGCTCCCATGCCAACGAAATGAATACCCAGTTCGGAGCGAAAACCATGCCGTATGAGCCAATGCATTACCAAACCTGAACCAAGCAACAGACCTGCGGCGCTACTCAAACCAGCAAAAAAACGTAATAAGCCCCACAGCCAAAAGTTTTGTGTTAAACCTAGCCCCAAGGTCGTTAGCAGCGCCACTAGCAAACCCAAGCGATAGAGCCGATCCTTTTTAACCAAGTCACTAATGCTGGCTGCAATTAAAGCGCCACAGAAATAACCCAAATAATTAAAACTGGCAAGCCACCCACCCTGGGCAATGCCTAATCCGGCTTGGCTTTGCATGATGGGCAACATGGGCGTGTAGGCAAAGCGGGCAATACCTAACATAAGGATGAGGCTGGCAATGCCGGCGCAAAGAACTTTAAGGCGCTGTTGGCTTAGATTTAGGGCGAGCGACATAGGCGGGTAGGGGGTGGGCTGAGGAGCATTGCATTATGGCCAGACGAGCTTAAAAACACAATGAATAGGGTATTAGACATTTGCGCTAACAGGACATTTGTTCAGGCTTGGGCTAAACTTGTTGCCTCAACAGATTTAAGGAATAAAGTCATGGTAGACGCAACCCATACCAAGCCAGACGCCGCTACCTATGGCCGTGCTCTGACAGGCATTGGTATCAATTTGTTGGTTGACTGCATGGCTCGTAGTTTGGCCTTCTTACATCAGGTAATGAACCTCGAACCGGTGTACGCCGATGCCGATTTTGCCATTATGCGGCATGACGGCATGGAGTTTATGTTGCACAGTGATGCCAGTTATCACAATAACCCCTTGCTTGGGTTGGTGGAAGATGGCGCTGTGCGTGGTGTTGGGGTGGAACTGCGTTTATATGGTATTGACCCAGACCTAGCGGTGCAACGTGCCCAAGTTCAGGGTTATCATGTGTTGCAGGCAGCAGCGGATAAACCCCATGGCCTAAGAGAAGCTTACATACTTGACCCCAATGGTTATGTTTGGGTGCCAAGTGTGGCCATTAGTCATGACATTTAACGCCCCAGACACTTTATCCAAGCGCCGTGGCCAAACGGTTTTTTCGGGCTTTTTCTGGGCCTATTTTGTTCGTTATGGCGTGGTGTTGCCGTTCTTGCCTTATTGGATGGTGTAAAGGCCTTGAAACCCGACGTGGTGATTGTTGCCACGGGTGGTGTACCCGATACCGATGTACTCACAGCGGGTAATGAACTTGTGGTGTCGAGTTGGGGTATTATTTCTGGCGATGCCAAGCTGGGCAGTAACGTGTTGATCTTTGACGACGTTGGTGACCATCCAGCACTACAAGCGGCCGAATTACTCGCTAATAGCGGTGCCAAAGTGGAAATCATGACCCCAGATAGAAGCTTTTCGCCCGAGGTGATGGCCATGAATCTAGTGCCCTATATGCGTAGCTTACAGAACAAGGATGTTACCTTCACGGTAACCTATCGAGCCGAAAAAGCACGTCGTTTAGATGATCAAATTGAAGTCACCCTAAGCAGCGACTATGGCAGCGTTAATAAAACTCGGCTGGTGGATCAATTGGTCATTAACCATGGCACCTTACCTTTGGATGACATTTACTTTGATCTCAAAGCCGATGCCACGTCATTGCAAATAGATAGGACATCTATTTGCAAACGAGATCAATACTATCGATAAAAGGCTAATACCTTTGGTTGCACGACGGCGTATTATGGTGGTTTCTGCATTAGCATAATTACATCGAGGCAAGGGCATGCAAGCAATTTTAATAAACAAAGATGACTCAGGTTACACGGCTCAAATTAGTCAAATAGACGAGGCGCAATTACCTGCTGGAGATGTGTTAGTACAAGTGGATTATTCCACGCTAAATTACAAAGATAGCCTTGCGATTACGGGCTCTTCTCCTGTGGTACGCAGCTTTCCTATGGTGCCTGGCATTGATCTAGCGGGCACTGTAGAGCACAGTGACCACGCCGATTTTAAAGTTGGCGACAAAGTAGTGTTAAATGGCTTTGGCGTTGGCGAAGGCCACTGGGGTGGCTTGGCGCAAAAGGCCCGCGTTAATGGCGATTGGTTGGTGCCTTTACCCACTGCTTTTACGCCCAAACAAGCCATGACCATTGGCACCGCTGGTTATACGGCCATGCTGTGTGTAATGGCGCTTGAGCAACATGGAGTGACTCCTGATCAAGGTGAAATTCTGGTCACTGGTGCCGCGGGTGGTGTGGGCAGTATAGCCATTAGTTTGCTGGCCAAATTAGGTTATCAGGTGGTGGCCTCTAGTGGCCGAGCCGAACAAACCGACTACCTTTTAGGTTTAGGCGCTACCGCGATAATGGATCGTAGCGAATTGTCGGCAAAAGGTAGGCCGCTGGCGAAAGAGCGCTGGGCCGGAGCCATAGATGCCGTCGGTAGCCACACTTTGGCCAATATCTGCGCCGCCATGAAGTACGGTGGCACCGTGGCGGCCTGTGGCCTAGCCCAGGGCTTTGACCTGCCGGCTACGGTGATGCCGTTTATTTTACGCGGCGTAACTTTGGCAGGTATAGACAGTGTGTATCGCCCCAAGGCAGACCGCATTGATGCTTGGAACCGCTTGGCACAAGATCTAGATCTGAGCCACCTAGATACCATCATGACCGAAATCACCCTACAGCAGGCCTTAACCACGGCTAAAGACCAAATGGCAGGCCACACCCGTGGTCGTTTTGTAGTTAACGTTAACAGCTAAGTAAGGCAGTATATATGAGTTCTATAAGTCGTTACCCAGTACCAGAATTGGCAGACTTGCCAGAAGACATCAAAAGCCGCGTGTTAGAAGTGCAGGAAAAAGCCGGTTTTGTGCCTAATGTGTTTTTAGCCATGGCCCACCGGCCAGACGAATTTCGCGCTTTTATGGCTTATCACGACGCTTTGATGAACAAAGATGGTGGTCTTAGCCAAGCTGAGCGAGAAATGATTATCGTCACCACGTCTAACGACAATGGTTGTTTGTATTGCGTGGTGGCCCATGGGGCAATATTGCGCATTCGGGCGAAGAACGCCTTAGTGGCCGATCAGGTTGCCGTGAACTACCTCAAGGCCGATATTTCTGCCCGCCAAAAAGCTATGTTGACCTTTGCCTTGAAGATTTCCAACAATGCCCAGGCCACCAGTGAAGAAGATTTCACCTTGCTAAAGAGCCATGGCTTCAGCGATGAAGATATTTGGGACATTGCTGCTATTACCGCCTTTTTTGGCCTTAGCAATCGTATGGTGAGCTTTGCTTCGATGCAGCCTAATGTTGAATTTTATGGCATGGCGCGGGAGTTCTAAGTCAGCGGCATGCAGTTGGCAGGCGGCGGCAGACCGCAGACCGCAAACCTAAGTTGGTTTAAGTTGGTTGTGCCGCTCCGGATGGCGTATTTGCATGGCCATTAGTACTAGCAGCATGGCATAGATCTGATTTTGGTTGAGGCTGCCGCCCAGTATCAGCGTGCCACAAATTAAAGCCACTACCAACTCAATGGCCCCAGCAATACTGGTTTGTTCTGCCCCCGCTTTGGGAGCGCCAAGGGTAAACAAGTATTGCGGCAGGCTGGTGGCTAACCCTCCTAAGGCCATGAGCCATAGATAGCCGCTATTGGATTGAGGCAACCAAGTGATGGGTTGGCTGACGATGGCCAATGGCAGCAACACAGCAATGTGACCCAGTAGACCACAACGCATTCGTTGTAGGGGCGCTAGCGGCCTGTGCGGGCTCGACCAGTAGTGAATGGTCAAGGCAAATACTAAAGGCGCTAAAAAACAGCTGAGCAAGGGTAACCATTGATCGCTAGCAAGGGCCTGGGGCTCAAATACCAAGCTTGCAGCTACGATGATGAGTAAGGCGGAAATAATTCGATTGGGTGTGGGGCGTTTGCCATAAAACAACCATCCCACCAACAAGCTGATGACGGGATAAGAGTAGTAAATGAAAATGGCCAGGGTGACTGGGATGTGAACCATGGCATTAAAGTAGGCCAACATGGCCAGTCCATTGAATATACCAAACACAAACATCCGCAAAGCTTCGGTATATTCATGGGTTTGTAGGCGTAACCAGGGCACCAGAATGAGAGCAGGCAAGGCAAAGCGATACAGGCTAACTAGTTGAGGGTTAAGGCCTTCGGCCATCAGTAGTTGTGCCAACATGGGGTTAAGGCCAAAGCCAATGGCGGCGGTGATAACCAGTAGATTGCCTGATGGTGTCATGGGTCTTGTGTGAGTCAGTGATTTAATGGTTCCAAAATAACTGGATTTAGATGTAATAAATAGTGAATAATAAGCAATATATATTCATAACTTGCATGTATTTAATGTGAAATTAGACATCAAACACTGGCAAATGCTCAAAGCCATGGATGACTTCGGCAGCCTCAATCGTGCCGCCACTCAACTTAACTTGAGTCAATCTGCCCTGAGTCACCGTTTAGCCGAAGCCGAAAGGCGTTTGGGAGGCGCTATTTTCCACCGCCAAGGCCGAGGTTTGGTGTTAACCCCCGCAGGCGTTGCTTTGACTCAGGTAGCGCATCATATCGTGCCTGCGTTGATGCGTGCCGAACACAGTTTTGTGCACACGGCTAATGATGTAGAGCATGTGGTTAGCATTGGTGTAGCGGCCTACAATAGTTACCATTGGCTGGCTGATTTCTTAAGTTTTCTAAAACAACAGCACGGCCACATTCAAATTGAAGTGGTGGCTTCAGCCACAACTAATCCCAGGCAGAGTTTGCTGCAAGCCGAAGTGGATTTAGTGTTGGTGCCGGGCCCGTTTACTGGGCCTGGGCTGGAATCACAACACTTATTTAATGATCAACTGGTGTTGGTGACCGCGCCGACCCACCCTCTAGCCCAGCAAGTTTGGATCGAGGCGCAACATCTGCTCGATGAAGAATTACTCATTTATGGCCGAGATGTCTATCCTGGATTTGAATACGAACGTTTTATTAGGCCCGCTGGCATTACACCAAAAGTGGTTAAAGTGGTTGAAATGGTAGGTGCAATCGTCGAATTAGTGAGCGCTGATCAAGGTGTGAGTGTCTTGTCGCGCTGGGCCATTCAACCCAGTTTGGCTGCTGGGCGTATCGTGGCCATGCCCTTAGGGCCGCAGGGCTTGGACCTGACCTGGTCTAGTGTTTGCCGGCAACAAGAAACTGAGCAGTCACCTACGCGTCAGGTGGTACAGGCCTTAAAGCAGTGGTTTAACACAGCTCAAGCGCAGTAATCTTGGCTCTAATTTGGGTACTAAGACTTTAGTCATAGAAATAATGCCCGCTATTCACCAGATTGTGGCCTTAACGCCTGTTGCTTTAGGGCGGAACGCGTTACTCTATTGCGACCTACAGATACGCCAAACCGACATAGTCTCATTAAGACACTGTCAAAGTAGGCTCCTGTTATTAGCTGACAGCCAACCGTAAACTAGCCCACTACCAAGGAACACTTTAGATGCCTGAGTCTCTAAAAGACAGCGCCATGCGCTATCACACCCATCCTACGCCGGGTAAGTTATGCATTCAGCCTACCAAACCATTGGCGAACAAGCGTGATCTATCACGGGCCTATTCTCCCGGTGTTGCTTATGCCTGTGAAGCCATCGTTGAAGATGAAAACATGGTGGCCGCCGTCACCGCACGGGGTAACTTGGTGGGGGTGATTACTAACGGCACAGCGGTATTGGGTTTGGGTAACATTGGCCCCTTGGCCTCTAAACCGGTGATGGAAGGCAAAGCTGTACTGTTTAAGAAATTTGCCAACATTGATGTGTTTGACATTGAAATTCAGGAAACCGAAGTTGATAAATTGGTAGACATCATTGCTTCTTTGGAGCCAACCTTTGGCGCCATTAACCTAGAAGACATCAAGGCACCCGAATGTTTTCTGGTGGAAAAAGCATTACGTGAGCGCATGAATATACCGGTATTCCACGATGATCAACACGGCACCGCCATCGTTGCGGCAGCCGCGGTGTACAATGGTTTGCGGGTAGTAGAAAAAAACATTGAAGACATTAAGGTGGTGGGTTCTGGCTCGGGTGCAGCCAGTATCGCTTGTTTAGATTTGCTGGTGAGCATGGGATTACCCCGCGAAAATGTAACCTTGGTGGACCGTTCGGGCGTTATCTACAAGGGCCGTGAAAAGGGTATGAACCCTTGGAAAGAAAAATATGCCGTTGACACCAAAGATCGCACCTTGGCTGACGCCATAGTCGATGCAGATTTATTTATGGGCTTATCGGGTCCTGGAGTACTGACCCAAGACATGGTTAAGGTGATGGCGCCCAAACCGTTGATTCTGGCCATGGCCAACCCAACGCCAGAAATCATGCCTGAACTAGCCATGGCAGTTAGGCCCGATGCCATTGTCGCCACTGGTCGCTCCGATTACCCGAACCAGGTTAACAATGTTCTGTGCTTTCCCTTTATCTTCCGTGGTGCCTTAGATTGTGGTGCCACCACCATTAACGAGGCCATGAAGATGGCCTGTGTTAGAGCCATTGCAGATTTAGCCTGTAAGGAAGTTACCGATGTAGTGGCCGCGGCTTATGCCGGAGAAAATTTCCGCTTTGGGCCAGAGTATTTGATTCCTAAACCGTTTGATCCTCGTTTGATCGAAGAAGTGCCTTTGGCAGTGGTTAAGGCGGCCATGGAAAGTGGTGTTGCTACCCGCCCAATTAAAGATCTGGACGCCTACCGCGTGAAGCTACAAAGCTACGTTAACCAGGCCGGGTTGTTCATGCAACCGATGATTGAAAAAGCCAAACTAGGTCCCCAGCGTCGTATCGTTTATGCCGAAGGCGAAAACGATGACGTATTGATGTCCATGCAGGCGATGGTGGATGAAGCCGTGGCTAAACCCATTCTAATTGGTCGTCAAAGCGTTATGCAGGCCACCATTGACCGCTTAAGCTTACGCTTTAAGTTGGGTGAAGAGGTGGAAGTATTTGACCCCAAAGATTGCGATCTGCACGACCGCTATTGGCAGTATTATCACAGTAAAGTTGCGCGCAAAGGTGTGTCGATTGAAACCGCCAAGCAAGAAATGCGTAATAATCCCACCGCCTTGGCTTCGGTGATGGTGGGCTTGGATGAAGCCCATGGCATGATCTGCGGTAAAGTAGGGCGTTTTGACACTCACTTTAAAACCCTATTCCAAGTGCTTGGCCCTAAAACGCCAAACACCCACGTGTCGACTGTTTGTACACTCTTGTTGCCCAGTGGGCCCTTGTTTTTGGCCGATGCCTTTTTAACCGTGGACCCAACTGCAGAAGAGATTGTAGCCACTACGGAAGCGAGCATGGAGTTTGTGCGTCAGTTTGGCATTAAACCCAAAGTTGCGCTCTTGTCGCACTCTAATTTTGGCACTTCTAGTGTGCCCCAGGCCAGCAAGATGCGTGAGGCGTCGGGAATCTTGAGAGCACGTTATCCCAATGAGCAGATCGAAGGTGAAATGCACTCCTTTACCGCCTTAAACGAAGAGCTAAGAAAAAGTATTTTTCCAGACTGCAAGCTCAAAGGTCAGCCCAACTTGTTGATCATGCCCAACTTGGACGCGGCCAACATTACCTTGGGTCTCATCCGTTCGTTAACCGATGCGTTGTTGATTGGCCCCTTTGTGCATGGCTTAGCTAAGCCTGCACACATTGTAATCCCATCGGTCACCGGCCGAGGCATGTTCAACATGAGTGCCATTACCGCCGCCGATGTGGAAGTGCATTGCGAGACTAACGTCTGCAAGTAGTTAAAGCTGGATGGCTTGGCCTTGCGTAACTGATGCCATTGCTGCTTCTGCGATGGCAAGCGCCTGCAAGCCGTCTGTGCCGCTGGGTTCGAGCTTGGATTCAGTAGACAGTGCAGTAATAAAGGCTTCAATTTCGGCGGCATATGCGGCTGTATATCGGGTCATAAAGAAATCGTGCAAGGGCGGTTTGGTGTAGCCGTTTGCGGTTGCCACTTCTATATTGGCTTCGCGTAAGTTATCTGCAGACACCATGCCTAATGAGCCGTGCACTTCAATGCGCTGATCATAGCCGTATGCAGCCCGACGGGAGTTAGAAATGGCACATTGCTTGCCGCTCGCCGTGGTTAAGATAATATTGGCGCTATCAAAATCACCCGCAGCCTCCATGGCTGGGTCGATTAATACCGAGGCGCTGGCCATCACCGTTGAAATTTCTTCGCTAAGTAAGTAACGGGCCATGTCAAAATCGTGGATGGTCATGTCTTTGAAGATACCGCCCGACACTTTGACGTAGTCTATGGGCGGTACACCTGGATCGCGAGAAATAATGTTAATCATTTCCACCTCGCCAATCTGGCCACTGTCGATGACTTGTTTTAAAGCTGCAAAGTGAGGGTCAAAACGGCGATTGAAGCCTACCATCAGTTGCGTGTTGGTGCTTTCAACTACTTTGAGGCAAGCTTTAACTCGCTCGCTACTCAGATCAATTGGTTTTTCGCAAAAAATGGCTTTACCCGCGCGGGCAAATTTTTCGATCAAATCGGCGTGGGTGTTAGTAGGGGTGCAAATAAGCACTGCATCAATGTCATCTGCCGCAGCGATGGCTTCGATGCTGCGTACTTGGCCTCCAAAATCTGCAATCAGTTGCTGGGCTGTGGTTGCACTAAAATCTGCAACTGCGATCAGTTGGGCCTGTGAATTTGATGCTAGAGTTTGTGCATGAACTCGGCCGATGCGACCGGCACCGAGCAATGCAAAGCGTATAGACATGTTGGTTTTCTCTAATTAAATAAATAGTTAAACGGTTACCCATACACCGGTTTTAGCCGAATCGGCAATGGCATGAATGACCTTTTCAAATTCTACAGCATCACTAAAATTGGGATAGGCGCTTGCGCCACCGGCGATGTCATTTAGAAAAGCCGCCGCTTCAATCACTTTTAGGTCGTTAAAGCCTAGTTGATGGCCTGACGCTGGGCAAAAGTTGCCGTAGGGGGCATGCTCTGGGCCTGTGAGTATAGTTTGAAAGCCCTGTAAGCCAGCTTCGCCGGTGTTGCGATACACCTGCAGCTCATTCATGCGCTCTTGGTCGAAACAGATCATGCCTTGGCTGCCATGGGCTTCCCAGGTGAGGCGATTTTTGCGTCCCCATGCCGAGCGAGAAGTTGATATTGAACCCGCAGCGCCATTGGCAAAACGCACTAAAGCGCTGGCGGTATCTTCATTTTCAACTTCGGCCCGTCCAGAACCGTCCGCCAAGGGCCGAGTCTTGTGGATGGTTTGCATGTCTGCACTGAGTCGATCAATGGGTCCAACCACGGTGTAAGCCATGGACACCAAGTGGCAGCCCAAGTCGCCCAGAGCACCCAAACCTGCATCGGAAACTTTAGCCCGCCAGCTCCAAGGTAAGTCTGGATCTGCTTGATAGTCTTCATCTACCCAACCGCGAAAGTGGACCACATCGCCAATTACGCCTTGGTCAATGAGTGCCTTGGCATGCTGCACGGCGGGGTTTTTGATGTAGTTGTAGCCAACCATGGTCTTCACCTTGGCTGCTTTAGCCGCCTCGGCCATCTTCTGTGCTTGTTCTAGAGTCAAAGATAAAGGTTTTTCACAGTACACGTGCTTGCCAGCTGCAATAGCCTCCAGCGCCATTTGGTAATGTAAGTGGTTGGGCGTAGTGATGGATACTATGTCTACCCGGGGATCATTTACCAGCGCGCGCCAATCATCCGTGGCACGAGCAAAACCAAACTGCTCGGCTTTGTCTTGTGCATGTTGTAAATCATGCTCGCACACTATTTCTAAGCGTGGCGTGGGTACATCCAGCATGGTGGCTTTTACAGCTGCAAAAGCTAGGGCGTGGGTTTTACCCATAAATCCTGTGCCAATTAAGCCGATACCTAGATCCTGCATTGTCTAGACTCCTAAGATATGTTCAAATGGAATATATATTCTACTGGTTAGAATGCAAGCTATCATCAATTCTGTCAAGCTAAAAGAGATGCAATGAAAAAATTAAATGTCCCAACTTCCGTTGAAGAATTTCAACTTAAACTGATTCAGATAACCGATGCTTTGCCAAAACGGCTCAGGCAATGTGCAGACTATGTGGCTACTCATACCGACACCATCGCCTTGGCTACAGTTGCAGACTTGGCCCAAGCCGCAGGTGTGCAGCCGTCTGCATTGATGCGCTTTTGTCAATTGATGGGGTTTTCTGGTTATTCACAAATGCAGCGTTTGTTTCGCGAAGACTTTCAACCGCGTTGGCCAGACTATGCAACGCGGCTGGAGACCCTCAGGTCAAGCGGTGACGAAACCGCCACAGCCTTATTGGCTGAATTTGTTGAGGCGGGGCGTTTATCCCTAGTAAACCTAGCCAATTCGATTGATTCCGTAGCCCTAGAGCAGGCGGTTTCTATATTAGCCGAGGCGCCAATGATCCATATTATTGGCTTTGGACGGGCTTTCCCTGTATCGGCATTTTTATCCTATACCTTCGAAAAAATGGATATTCCAGCCATGTTGCACGACAAGGTAGGCAACATTGATCATCGTCATGCAGTCAGAGCTGGTGATGTTTTGATTGTTATTACCTTCGCACCTTTTACTGAAGAAACCTTGGAGCTAGCGACTTTCGCCAGTGAAAAGGGTAATCAAATTGTTACCATAACTGATGCATTGAGCAGCCCGTTAAGGCATTTAGAGTCAGTTGCGCTTACGGTAAACGAAGTGGATGTAGGTGCGTTTAGGGCTTTGACTGCACCTTTGGCTTTGGCCATGACCCTTGCCGTGGCCATTGGCACCTACCAAAGCCCTCCCTCTTAAATAGAAAATAAGCATTGCTTTTGTTTTAAACGGAATATATATTCTATATGTTGGAGATTGACCAGCAACTTCTTTAGTGCTGCATCATACGGGCACTTTAGGCCAAGCAAGATAGTAATAATCAACAATAACTTTAGGAAAATTATAATGAAAACAACACTAAAAACCGTTGCGGCAGTTTTAACTGCGGCAACTTTAGCTATGTCATTTAGTACAGTGGCTGCAGCGGAAGGCGAGCGTTATGTGCTTGTGAGCCATGCTCCCGATAGTGATAGCTGGTGGAACACCATCAAAAACGCTATTAAAGTAGCTGGTGCTCAGATGGACGTTGAAGTTGAGTATCGCAACCCACCAACGGGTGACTTGGCAGACATGGCTCGCATCGTTGAGCAAGCTGTAGCTTCTAAGCCTGATGGTATTATCGTTACCATCGCTGACTTTGATGTATTGCAAGGCCCTATTGCCGATGCAGTTGACCAAGGCATTCCCGTGATCACCATTAACTCTGGTACCCAGGCGCAATCTGAAGCCCTAGGCGCTTTGTTACATGTTGGCCAGCCAGAATATGATGCCGGCTTTGGTGCTGGTAAGCGTGCTGCAGCGGCAGGCGTGAAATCTTTCTTGTGTGTTAACCACTACATCACTAACCCTGCATCTGTAGAGCGTTGCAAAGGCTTTGCTGATGCCATTGGTGCCGATGTGTCAGCAAGTATGATCGATTCGGGTCAAGATCCTGCTGAAATTAAGAACAAGGTTATCGCTTACCTATCTGCTAACCCAGGTACAGATGCGGTATTAACTCTTGGACCAACCTCGGCGCACCCAACTTTGTCTGCCCTAGACTCAGAGAGCCTTGCCGGCGAAATCTTCTTTGGCACATTCGACTTATCGGGTGAGATTGCTGAAGCCATCAAGTCTGATGTGATTGCTTTTGCTATTGACCAACAGCCGTACCTACAAGGCTATATGCCAGTTATCATCCTGACCAACCTAACTCGCTATGGCGTTTTACCTTCTGGTCACATGAACTCTGGCCCAGGCTTTATCACCAAAGACAGCATCTCTTTTGTTGAGAAGTATGCTGGCGTTTACCGTTAGGCTAACCTTTGTAAAGGCGGTCATTTTGACCGCCTTTTTTTATTGAATAGAGGTTTACGTGAACGACGAACGTATCAAATCAGTATCTTCACTCAAACGGGCCATGGTAAGGCCAGAACTAGGTGCCGTTGCCGGTGCTGTGTTGGTGTTTGTGTTTTTCTTTATGGTGGCAGGTGACAGCGGCATGTTCAGTGCCAAAGGTGTGCAAAACTGGACTATTGTATCGGCTCAATTTGCCATTATCGCCGTAGGCGCTTGTTTGCTAATGATTGCGGGTGAATTTGACCTGTCTGTGGGCTCGATGATCAGCTTCGCAGGTATCATCATTGCTATTTTATCCGTGCAGTGGGGTTGGCCTGTTTGGATTGCTATTTTGGTTGCTTTTGTGGTCTGCATAGGCCTTGGGGCAGTTAATGGTTATATAGTGATAAAGACTGGCTTGCCTAGTTTTATCGTGACTTTAGCCTTTCTATATATACTACGTGGCATGACCATATGGTTGTCGATTCTTACGACCCAAAAAACCATTATAGGTGGTGTTAAAAAAGCCGCAGAAGGCGATTGGTTAGCGCCAGTTTTTGGCGGTACAATTTTCACAGGATTTTTTCAATGGCTCGCTGATATGGAGCTCATTGATACTTTTACCCGGGGCACACGAGTAGGTCAGCCTGTAGTTGAAGGTGTACCCATGCTGGTTGTTTGGGCCTTAGGTTTGATTATATTCGGCCATTGGTTATTGACCAAAACTCGTTTTGGTAACTGGATTTTTGCCGTCGGTGGTAATGCTCAAGCCGCACATTATGTGGGTGTGCCGGTTAACCGTGTAAAAATGCTGATGTTTATGTTTACTGCCTTTTGTGCCTGCGTGTTTGCCACCGCGCAAGTGATGGAGTTTGGTTCCGCAGCCGCCGATCGTGGCTTACTCAAAGAATTTGAAGCCATAATCTGTGTTGTTATTGGCGGTGCGCTACTCACCGGTGGTTATGGTTCGGTGGTGGGTGCAGCTTTAGGTGCCTTGATTTTTGGCGTGGTTCAGCAAGGCTTGTTTTTCTCTGGTGTGGAGAGTTCGTTATTTAGAGTTTTCCTTGGCACCATACTCATATTGGCGGTGGTATTTAATACCTATATTCGTCGCATTATCACGGGAGAACGCTAATCACTACTCCACTTTTAGAAATGAAAAACATTGAGAAACACTTTGGTTCGGTGATTGCTCTCAATGGTGTTTCATTCGATGTTTATCCAGGTGAAGTACATTGCCTGTTGGGTGACAATGGCGCCGGTAAATCGACTTTCATTAAAACCATGTCAGGGGTGCATAAACCCTCTTCGGGCCAGATGTTTATGGACGGCGTGGAAATGAAGTTTTCTAGTCCTAGGCAAGCCATGGAAGTGGGTATCGCTACGGTTTATCAGGACTTGGCGATGATTTCCTTAATGTCTGTAACACGTAATTTTTGGATGGGTAATGAACCCATTAAAAAGTTTGGTCCGTTTAAAGTTATGGATTTTGACAAAGCTAACCAAGTCACCATGGCTGAAATGAAGAAGATGGGCATTAATTTGCGCGAGCCAGATCAAGCAGTGGGTACACTGTCTGGTGGTGAGCGGCAAAGTGTAGCCATTGCCCGAGCGGTGTATTTTGGTGCTAAATTACTTATTTTAGACGAACCGACTTCAGCCCTAGGCGTACGCCAAACGGCTAATGTTTTAGACAATATTGCCAAGGTGCGAAAGCAGGGCATAGGCGTGGTCTTTATTACTCATAACGTGCGTCATGCCATGGCAGTGGGCGATCGCTTTACCGTTTTGAACCGCGGCAAAACCTTGGGTACGGCCAAAAAAGATGAAATATCCATGGAAGAACTACAAAATATGATGGCGGGTGGGCTGGACTTAGCAGCGCGTAACGATTCGATTCTCGGGAGCGTATAGATGCTTGACGTAATTACTATTGGTCGCTCGTCGATTGATTTGTATGGTGCTCAAGTTGGGGGACAGTTGGAGGATATGACGTCCTTTAACAAGTACATCGGCGGATCTCCTGCCAATATAGCCACAGGCACAGCGCGGCTGGGTTTAAAATCTGGCCTCATTACCCGTGTGGGCGACGAACACATGGGCCGCTTTATTCGCCAACAACTGGTAAGAGAAGGGGTTGACGTGCAAGGTGTGGTTACCGACCCCGAACGCCTCACTGCACTGGTGATTTTGGGCATTCGAGACCAAACTCAGTTTCCGCTCATTTTCTATCGTGAAAACTGTGCCGACATGGCCTTATGTGAAGATGATATTGATTCAGATTTCATTGCTCAAGCCCGTTGCATCACCGCCACAGGCACTCATCTGAGTCACAAAAATACTGAAAAAGCGGTGTTAAAGGCGCTTAACCTAGCCCGTCAAAAGGGTGCTAAAACGGCTTTGGATATTGATTACCGGCCTAACCTTTGGGGTTTGTCTGGCCATGGTGACGGGGAAAATCGCTTTATTTCTTCCCAACAAGTGACTCAAAAGCTGCAATCGACTTTACATTTATTTGATTTAATCGTTGGCACCGAAGAAGAATTCCATATTGCTGGCGGTACTAGCTGCACCATAGATGCGCTGCGTAAGGTGCGTGAATTAACCCAGGCCGTGTTGGTTTGTAAGCGTGGGCCTATGGGTGCTAGTGCATTTGTTGGTGCTATTGGCGACCAACTTGATGATGGTTTAACCGGGCCAGGCTTTGCCATTGAAGTGTTTAACGTTTTGGGTGCCGGTGATGGCTTCATGAGCGGCCTGCTAAAAGGCTGGCTTAGCGATAAAGATTGGCACACAAGTTTACAGTACGCTAATGCCTGTGGCGCACTTGCGATAAGCCGCCACGGCTGCACTCCAGCTTATCCGAGTTGGGACGAGCTGAGTTATTTTATTAAAGCCGGTATAACCAATCCTGCTTTGCGCCACGACAGCGCCTTGGAACAGATTCATTGGTCCACCAACCGTGCGCTTGAATGGCCCACCATGCGCGTTTTTGCCTTCGATCATCGAGCGCAAATGGAAACCATGCAAGGTGCGACAGCGGCCAAAATAGGTGAGTTTAAGCAGTTGTGCCTTAAGGCTGCAACCCAGGTGGCTAATGGCAATGATGGCTATGGTATTCTGTGTGATAGCCGGCTTGGTCAAAATGCTCTGTTTGAAGCCACAGGCAGTGGTTTATGGGTTGGTCATCCTGTTGAATGGCCTAGTTCACGGCCACTGACTATTGAACCTGAAATTGGCCCTGATTTTGGCGGTTTGTCGCAATGGCCTTGTGACCACGTGGTTAAGGTGTTGTGTTTCTATCATCCAGATGATGATGAGCAAACCAAAGCCCAGCAAGAAGATGTGATTGTACGTTTGTTTGCAGCTGCTAGACGCAGTAAGTTGGAATTTTTGCTCGAGATTATCCCCTCTAAAGTGGCTCCGTGTGAGGCCCATACCTCAGCCAAAATTATCCAGCGCTTTTACGATATTGGTGTGTTTCCTGATTGGTGGAAGCTCGAACCCATGAGTAATAATGAGGCTTGGGAGCTCACTTGCGCAGCTGTTACTCGCAATGACCCATGGTGTCGCGGTATTGTTGTACTTGGGCTTGACGCATCAGAGGCGCACTTGCATGCAAGCTTTGAGATAGCGGCCAAGCATAAGTTGGTTAAAGGCTTTGCCATAGGCCGAACTATTTTTTCAGAAGCCGCACAAGCGTGGTTTTTAGGTCAAATGAATGATGAGCAAGCCATAGCCAATATGGCTGAAAAATACACCAAGTTGTGTCATGTCTGGGATGCTGCCAGAACAGGAGTATTGTAATGAAAACCGTACGACTCACCGCTGCTCAAGCCATGGTGCGTTATTTGTGCCAACAGATGAACGAAGATGGCGAACGCTTTCTTGCGGGCTGCTGGGCTATATTTGGGCATGGTAATGTGGCTGGGCTTGGCGAAGCATTACATGCTGCAGGCGATGAGTTTCCAACTTGGCGCGGTCACAACGAGCAAGGCATGGCTCACGCAGCCATTGCCTATGCGAAAGCCAATAATCGCTCTAAAGCGATGATGGTCACTTCTTCGATTGGCCCTGGTGCACTGAATATGGTCACCGCTGCAGCCTTGGCCCATGTAAACCGTCTACCGCTTTTAATTGTGCCTGGGGATGTGTTTGCTAACCGTGAGCCGGACCCAGTACTACAGCAAATTGAAGATTTTAATGATGGCACTATTAGTGCCAACGACTGCTTTAAGCCCGTGAGTAAGTATTTTGATCGTATTACTCGGCCTGAACAATTGCTAACGGCGTTGCCAAGAGCCATGGCTGTGATGACTGATGCTGCCGATTGTGGACCTGTAACTTTAGCCTTTTGCCAAGATGTACAGGCTCAAGCATACGACTGGCCAGAAAGTTTCTTTGCTAAAAAAGTATGGCGCCGGCGGCGCGTACAGCCCGATGTATATGAACTAGAAGCGGCGGTAGATGCTATAAAGAAGGCTAAGCGGCCATTGATTATTGCCGGCGGCGGCGTGCTCTATGCCCACGCCACGCAGGCCTTAAAAGCGTTTGTAGAACGCCATGCCATCCCCGTTGCTGAAACCCAAGCCGGTAAGTCATGTCTGCCTTGGGAGCATCCGCTAAACCTTGGGTCTATTGGTGTGACCGGATCTTCCGCGGCCAATGCGGTGGCGGAGCAAGCCGATTTGATCATCGGTATTGGCACCCGCTTGCAAGATTTTACCACCGCCAGTTGGTCGTTATTTAAACATCCTGGGCGGCGTATACTAGCGCTTAATGTGGCGGCTTATGATGTTAATAAGGGCAATGCACTGTCATTGGTTTGCGACGCAAAAATAGGCCTTGATGCGCTCTCTAATGCCTTGGCAGACCATTGCTGTACAGCACCCGATGCCGAGCTGAAAGCCCAATGGCTTAACAGCGCGGCAGAGGCTACAGCTAAGCCTGAAGCGGGCCTGCTTCCCACTGATGCACAAGTCATTGGGGCGGTTCAGCGCAGTCTTGGGGACGATAGTATTGTGGTTTGTGCGGCCGGCGGTTTACCTGGCGAGTTGCACAAGTTATGGCAGTCTAAAACCCCTAATGATTACCATGTGGAGTACGGCTTCTCCTGCATGGGCTATGAAATTGCGGGCGCTTTAGGCGTTAAGATGGCTTACCCTGAGCGCCAAGTGGTGGCCATGGTTGGGGACGGCTCATACATGATGCTCAACTCAGAACTGGCTACCAGTGTGATGTTGGGTTACAAGATCATTGTCGTTATTTTGGACAACCGTGGCTACGCTTGTATCAACCGTTTACAAATTAGTACCGGTGCAGAAAGCTTCAATAATCTGCTGGATAGCTCGCGTCATGAGGTGCCATCCGCTATTAACTTTACCCAGCATGCGAGTGCGATGGGGCTTAGTGCCGAAAAGGTAACTTCAATTGATGAACTTGAAGCTGCCTTGCAAAGGGCCGTAGAGTGTAAAAGCTCCTATGCCATCGTTATTGATACAGACCCTATGGTTACCACCCAAGAGGGCGGTGCTTGGTGGAATGTGGCGGTGCCTGAAGTTTCGCAACGAGACAGTGTGCGTGTTGCTAACGCTAAATATAATAAACAATTAGACCAGCAGCGACTGGCTGATTAATAGGACAACGACATGATTCGATACGCCACCAACCCGATTGCCTGGTCCAATGACGATGACCAAACATTGGGGGCAAATATTTCCTTGCAACAGTGTTTACAAGAAGCCGCAAGCATTGGTTTTTCAGGCATCGAAAAGGGCCACAAAATGCCTTCGCAAGCAGCCGCATTAAAAGCTGCACTGTTGCCCTACAAATTAGACTTTGTCTCCGGATGGCATTCGTTAAACCTTCTGACCCATTCGGTGGAAGCAGAAAAAATAGCCATTCAGCCCCACCTAGACTTGTTAAAAGCCATGGGTTGTAAGGTTTGTATTGTGTGTGAAACCTCCAATGCTATTCATGGCCAAGCACACTTGCCGCTCGGCAAGAGCCCAACCTTGCCACCTAACCAATGGCAAAAATTTGGCGCTGATGTGGAACAGATTGCACAGTATTGTACGGATCAAGGGGTTACCTTGGTGTACCACCACCATATGGGCACCATTGTAGAAAGTGCTAAAGAAATCGATGCTTTCATGGCCCACACTGGCCCTGCAACACAGTTACTGCTCGACACCGGACATGCACATCTAGCCAACATCGACCCAGTGCAATTGGCAGAAAAGTACATGCATCGAGTTGGGCATTTGCACATGAAAAATGTGCGTCCAGCCATCAAACAACAGCTTGAGTCAGAAGCTTTATCATTCCTGCAGGGTGTGACTTTAGGCGTGTTTACCGTGCCTGGTGACGCTGAGGGTTGTGTTGATTTTGAAGCCGTGCTTAAAGTTGCAGCACAACACGACTACCAAGGGTGGTTGGTTATCGAAGCTGAACAGGACCCAGACGTGTACAGCCCGCTAACCTATCAAACCATGGGTTTGAAGGCGCTTAAGGCCATGGCGCTGTCGGCTGGCTTAGATAAAGGTTAAAGAATATGTCTAAATTATTGAGAAAGCCCGTTGGCAGCGATGGCAAAGTTCAGCATATAACGCCAGCCAATGCCGGTTGGGATTACGTGGGTTTTGGTTTGTATCACCTCAAGGCTGGCGCCAGCGTAAGTGAAGACACAAAGGATACTGAGGTCATTTTAGTGCTGGTTGAAGGTAAGGCCGAAATCAGTGCTGGGGATCAAAACTTTGGCGAGTTGGGTGATCGCATGAGCGTATTTGAACGCTCGCCACCCCATTGTATTTATATCAGTCAGGGTGAAACTTGGTCCGCCACTGCGACTACAGACATGGTATTGGCTGTTTGTTCGGCACCTGCAAAGGAGCCATATCCAAGCCAAATCATTGGCCCAACCGGTATTGAACTAGTGCCGCGGGGCACGGGTTCAAATACCCGGTATATTCACAATATCGCCATGGAAGATCGCGATGTAGCAAGTAGCTTGTTGGTGACTGAGGTGTTCACTCCTAGTGGTAACTGGTCATCTTACCCACCTCATCGGCATGATGAAGATACTTATCCTGATATCACCTATCTGGAAGAAGTTTACTATCACCGTTTGGATCCATCTCAAGGTTTTGCCTTTCAACGAGTGTTTACGGAAGACGGCGAAATAGATGAAACCATGTCGGTCAGCGATGGTGATGTGGTATTGGTTCCCAAGGGCCACCATCCTTGTGGTGTACCTTACGGCTATGAGCTCTATTATCTAAATGTGATGGCTGGCCCACGGCGTAAATGGTGCTTTAAAAACCACAAAGATCACGATTGGATTTACCAGCGGGACAAACAAAAAACTTAGCTGTAGGCCACCATGGGTTGAGACTTGATAATAGGCGAGTGTTCTAGCACTTGCCTAAATAACAAAACATTCTCCTCGAGCTGTTGCTCGTTACAGCCCGAAAACCCCATCACAAAGCCTCTTATGTCAGCATAGCTATCGCGGCCAGCACAGACATCAGTGTTAGCATAGTGCTTGGATAAAGCGTGCACCAGTACACCTTGCTGACGTAATTCGGCCTCCAACGCCACATCGTCCAGGTTATTTCGACAATAGGCCAGCAAATGCATGCCTGCATCTGGCGGCTGCACGCTTAGCCATGGGTCTAAGTGTAGCTTGATGAGCTGGCACAAAGTGTCTCGGCGAGCTTGGTAAAGCCTGCGCATGCGGCCCAAATGGGCGTTGAAGCTGCGCTCCGATAAAAACTGGCTCAAAGCCGGTTGAATGTGCAGGGAGGCCATGCCACCAAGTTGCTCTTGGGCCAGTAAAAAGTTTGCCACTAAGGCTTTTGGCAATACTAAATAACCCAAGCGAAAACCATGGAACATAAGCTTTGAAAAGCTGCCTAGTAATATAACTTTACCGGTGGCATCAAGGCTCATGAGGGCATCCGTGCGGCGTCGCTCGTATACGTATTCGCTATCGTAATCGTCTTCTAAGAGCCAGCAATTGTGGCTTTGTGCATAGCTTAACCAGGCCAATTTACGTGGTCCGCTCATGGCAATGCCCAAAGGGTATTGTTGGCTGGGACCGATGATGGCTAGTTTATTGGCGCGGCTGCTGGCTCGGCGGCTAAGGCTAGGCAGCATCACACCTTGGTTATCCACCTCGAGTAAGTCGGCCCTTAAGCCTAGGGCATCGATGACTTGGCGTTGTAAAGGGTAGCCGGGGTTTTCCATGTAAACCCCATCGCCGGCTTGCATTAATACCTTGCTGACGAGTGACAATGAGTCGCGTTGGCCGGCGGTAATGATAATTTGTTGAGCATCACACTGTACTCCGCGCATAACGTAAAGGTAGTGGCATAGCGCTTGGCGCAGGCCTTGATAGCCACCAATGTGCAAGTCGTGTAATAGGCTTGGCTCGGGCTGGCGCCACACTCTGGCTAAACACCTGGCCCATAATGGAAAGGGGAAATGAGTCACGTCGGGCCCGGAATTAAAGCTAATGGATACCTTTGGACTAGCTTCTAGCTGTGTGGGTAAAGCCTTATTTGTGGCCTGCGGTGTTTGAGCTTGAGTCGATTTTGATAAGCTGTGATTAACGTAAATACCTGCCCCTTGGCGGCTAAGGAGCAGGCCTTCGCTTTGCAGTTGTTGGTAGGCGTTAACACTGGTGGTGCGAGAGACTTTGAGGTCAAGCGCGAGTTGGCGGCTGGAGGGTAAGCGGGTGCTGGGTTGTAAACGGCCAGTGACAATGAGCTGGCGTAGCTGTTGGAAAAGCTGCTGGTAAAGCGGCTCTACCAGGGTAGGGGTAAGGGTGATGCTGCCTACTAATAGGGCATTTGTGGTTTGGTTTCTATGCAAAATTGGATACTTAAAATTAGGTTAAATTGGATATTTTTAATAGCCAGTAGTTCGGATATATTGACTTTATTGAACACCATAATCAACCCCTATTGGAGCCCAGACGATGAGCCAAGTTGAAACCACGCCGCGCACAAAAATTAAACGTGGCCTTAAGCGCGGTCAATATGACAGCAAAACTGTGCATGCCATTATTGATGCAGCTTTAATTTGCCACGTGGGTTTCTTAGTTAAAGGCCAACCATTGGTGATTTCCACCTGCCATTGGCGTGAAGGTAATAAAATTTATTGGCATGCCCACAGCAAAGCCCAAAACGTTAATGCGCCAACAGCAACGGAAACCTGCCTTACTATTACTTTGTTAGATGGCCTGGTGATGGCAAGGTCGGCCTTTAACCATTCGGTTAACTACCGTTCGGTGATGATTTTTGGTCAGCCACAGGATATTACCGACCCACTAGAGAAAGAGCACCTGTTGAAGTTGCTGGTGGACAAGTTTTCGCCTGGGCGTTGGCATCAGCTAAGACCCATAACGGCTACCGAAGTGATGGCCACCGGGGTGATGATGATGGACTTGAATGAATTGTCCTGCAAAGTTCGTACAGGGCCTGCTGTAGATGAGCCGGAAGATGTAAGTTGGCCTGTGTGGGCGGGTGTTCTGCCTATAACCAGCGAATTCCAGCCAGCCCAAGAAAACCCTGACACATCTGTGGGTTATCCCGTGCCTATTTTGCCTTTGGAGTTCTAATAAAGCCCATTTTACGCCTTTTATAGGGTTTCCTGAGCCCAGTAATGGGCTCGGAAATACGCCCTAATTGCTAGTTTCGAAATATTGTGAGATGTTACACCTTTGTTCATTTAAGTGTACTTTTTCCATGTCGAAATTGATGTTTAACAAGCCCTTTACCCAGCAAGAGGCGATTCCAGACAAGGCCAAACAGCGGGTGATGGAATTGCTCGATTCGGGCCGCTTGCACCGCTATAATACCGTCGGTAATGAGTTTTCCGACGCGGCCTTATTTGAACAAGACTTTGCTCAGTACCAAGGCCGTAAATACTGTTTGGCCTGTACTTCTGGTGGTTATGGTTTGCATATTGCACTGCGGGCTATGGGTGTACAGACGGGTGACTCAGTGCTGACCAATGCTTACACCTTAGCGCCAGTTCCAGGGGCTATTCATGCGGCCGGAGGCAAGCCAGTTTTAGTGGAGATTGACGACAACTACCATCTCGATTTGGCAGACCTTGAGGCTAAGGCTAAAGCTAGTAATGCAAAAATTTTGTTATTGTCGCTAATGCGCGGGCATATTCCTCATATGGATCGCCTTATGGCCTTATGTAATGAATTAGGACTACAGGTATTGGAAGATTGCGCCCATACCATGGGTGGAGCTTGGCAAGGGGTAAAGTCGGGTAACTTTGGTCAGGTGGCGGTGTTTAGCTTACAAACCTATAAACACCTGAATACTGGGGAGGGCGGTTTAGTGGTAACGGATGATGCCGAAATCGCTGCTCGCCTCATTATGCATTCTGGTTCTTATATGCTTTATGAACGCCATGGTGCAGCGCCGCCTGCAGAAGTGTTTGAGAATATTCGTTTGCTCAGCGCCAACATGTCTGGCCGCATGGATAACTTGCGCGCGGCCATTGGTTTGGCCCAATTGCCGGCTTTGGATCGCAACTGCCAACGTTGGAATCGTCGCTACCAAATTTTAAGCCAAGCCATTGACGCCATTGAAGGGCTAGATATCCCGCCACGCCATGTTGATGAAGCTTATGTAGGCAGTTCTTTGCAATTTCGTGCCACGGCACTCTCTACGCAACACATTCCACAGTTTATTGCCGCTTGCGCCAGCCAAGGTGTGGAGCTCAAGTGGTTTGGTGAAGCCCAACCCAATGCCTTCACTAGCCGTTATGACAGCTGGCATTACATAAACCCCATGCCTCATCTGCCTAATACCTTAAAGGCGTTAGAAAAAACTATGGATTTGCGTGTGCCTTTAACCTTTGACCATGACGACTGTCGCCTAATTGGCGCTGTGATTAAGCAAGTCATGGGCGAGTTCATGGGGCGTTAGCCCCATTTTTAGCTATCCTTAGCTAACCCTTTGGGCGTAAGCCCTTAGGGTCGTAAAAACCTTGCAAGCTAGCTTGTGCCGAATATCGCTTAAGGGCAATTTCGATCTCGAAGGTGGCCTTGGATAGACGTATTGGCGACAGGTTAGGTGAGTTCACATAACCCATGCCAATGGCACTGCCTACAGCGTGGCCATACATGCCCGAGGTAAGGTAGCCGACAATCTCGCCATTCATGACAATAGGCTCGTTGTGGAACAACATGGCCTCTGGGTCATCCAGTTTAAACTGCACTAAACGACGTTCTGTTCCATTGGCTGCTGCCTGTTCCTTAAAACCGTTGATACCGATGAAGCTGCCGGCATTGGGTTTAGCGGCCCAGCTAAGGCCAGCTTCAAACAGGTTGTCCTCTGGACCCACATCGTGGCCCCAGTGCACAAAACCTTTTTCCATGCGCGCGCTGTTAACTGCGTGCATGCCCACATTGCGTAAACCAAATTCTTCCCCAGCTTGATGCAATGCATGGTACACAGTGGCGGTGTGTTGTGCTGGAACGAATAGCTCCCAGCCCAGTTCACCGACATAACTTAAGCGCTGCATCCACATGCGTACACCCGCTAAATCAACAAGTTTACCTGTTGCAAAGGGGAAGGCCTTGTTAGATAGGTCGGTGTCGGTGACTTTTTGCAGTAGCTGGCGGGACAAAGGCCCTTGGATGGCCAAGCCACCAAAATTCATGCTGATGTCTTGCAGTAATACATCGTCGATAAGGCGGTGATTGAGGTGCCACCAATCGCGAGAATGGGAGCTGATGCCGGTAATAACCCAATAGGTGGTTTCGGCTGTGCGTACCACGGTAACGTCGGCCTCAATGCCGCCACGGGCGTTGAGGAAGTGGGTGTAGACCACTTTGCCCACGGGCACATCGATATTGCCCGCGCAAATGTATTGCAAGTTTTTGGCTGCTGCAGGGCCACTGACTTCAAATTTGCCAAAGGATGACATGTCGTACATGCCCACACCTTCGCGCATGGCCATGTGCTCTTGCTTGGTGTTGTTAAACCAGTTGGGCTTTTTATAGCTGTACTCATACTTGGCTTGTTGGCCGGGGTTGGCAAACCAGTTGGCCCGTTCATGGCCACATACTTCGCCGAAACAAGCACCAGCGGCGCTTAGCTGCGCATGTAATGGCGAATGAATTTGATCACGGGCGCTGTCGTACTGGTAAAAGGGCCAATGCATGGCATAGGTATGGCCTAGTACTTCTGGAATGCGCTCGGCAACGTAATCTTCGTGCTGTTGGGCAGGGTGATGACGGCGGATATCACATTCGCTTACATCACCAGATGGATAACCATCGATCATCCAGTCGGCCATGATCTTACCGACACCACCGCCAGCACCAATGCCTTTGGAGTTCATGCCTGCGGCAATAAATAACTTATCAATTTCTGAGGTGGGGCCAAGAATGTGCAAGTTGTCGTTGGTAAAGCTTTCTGGGCCGTTAAACCAAGTACGGATGCCCGTGGTTTCTAATTGCGGGAAGGTGTCCATGCTGCCCATGACGTAAGGTTCAACATGATCTTGATCACAGGGGAACTGGTCGAAGCAGAAATCGTCGGCAATTCTGTCCATGGACAGGCCAATGGCGTTGTCCTCAAACCAGCCCACTAACATCTTGCCGGCATCTTCTTTGAAATAAAGGCCACGGTCATAGTCCCTTAGTACTGGGCGTTGGGTTAGGCCGGGCATTTCTTCGGTGACAATGTAGGAATGTTCGCAGGCGTAGATGGGCAGTTGAACGCCTACGGTTTTAGCCAGCTCGCGGGTCCACATGCCGCCGCACAATATCACTTGGTCTACTTCCACCTTGCCTTTGTCGGTACGAATACCGGTGATAACGTTGTCTTTGGTGAGTAGCTCTTCCATGACGGTGTTTTCAAAAATTTTCACGCCATTCATACGCGCACCTTTGGCCAGCGCCATGGTGGTATCAATGGGGTTGGTTTGACCATCGTCTGGGGTATACAAAGCGCCCAAGATGCCATCGGTGTTAATGCCTGGGTAAAGTTCGGCCAAACGTGTGTTGTCGATCATTTCCGACTCCACACCAAATACTTTAGCCATAGATGAAGTGCGTTTGATTTCTTCTAAGCGGGCTTCAGTTCGCGCTAAGGAAATACTGCCAACACGCCTGTAACCTGTGGCTTGACCGGTTTCTTCTTCTAACCGGGCATACAGCTCGTGGCTGTATTTGGCCAAGTTGGTTAAGGTGGGCGTGGGCCATAACAGGCTAACAAGGCCCGCAGCGTGCCATGTGGTGCCGCAGGTGAGCTGTTTACGCTCAATGAGGATGACGTCTTTAATGCCACGCTTGGCAAGATGATAGGCCACGGAGGTACCGATAATGCCTCCACCAATAATGGCAATGCGGGCTTTTTCTGGCAATACTTGAGAGTCGCTCATGTTTTGTTTCTGCTCTGGTCTGTATTCTTGTGTCTGTTGTGGGGCCTGTGGGCCCCATTAAGCTCGTTTTAGCTACGAAGTAAAGCGTTACTTGGGTCATAGGCGGCGTCGAGTTCTACGTGGCACTGTCGTGTGCCTACGGAGGTTTCAACCGTAAGGGCCAGACCTTGAACGCAATGCTCAGGTTTAAGGAAGGCAAAGGCTAAACTCTTTTGCACTCGATAGCCATAGGCACCGCCGGTAATAATGCCCGTAAGGTCACCATTGGCAAATACCGCTTCGTTACCAAAACATTCGGCGGGTATTTGATCGTCAAACATCAGGTAAGCCAATTGCATGGTGACCCCATTGGTTTGCCTTGCGCGCATATTGTCGCTGCCAATAAAGTCGCGCTTTAAATCGATAAAACGATCCATGCCAGCTTCGATGCCAGAAATTTCTTCGGTAAATTCGGCGCCGTAGGCACGGTACATTTTTTCCATGCGCATGCTGTTGAACGCACGGGTGCCAAAGTCACGCAGACCTAAGGGCTGGCCAAATTGCATTAACGATTCGTAAATGGAGATCAGTTGCCATACGGGCATGTGTAGTTCCCAACCCAGCTCGCCAGCGTAGGATACGCGCATGGCAAATACCGCAGCCGAGTCCACTTGAATGGTTTGGCAAGCCAACCAAGGGAAGCCCGCATTGGAAAGGTCGTCTTCACAAATCATGGCCAGAATGTCACGGGCTTTAGGGCCGGTGAGCAGTAAACCACCCCAGTCTTCGGTAAAGTCTTCAATGGTAACGTCAAACTCGCCCACATGCTGCTGCATCCATTGCATGTCTTTGATTTGGGAGCCAATGGCTCCCATCAGTACAAAGTGGTCTTGGCTGATACGGCTCACGGTTTGTTCTGCCATGATGCCACCATTGGGAGCATGGAACAGGGTGAGGCCAATGCGACCGTCTTTGCCGGGTAGTTTGTTGCAGGACAAGCTGTCTAAGAAGGCGTAGGCATCTGCGCCGCGCACGCGAAATTTAGCGGTGCCGCTAATGTCGGTAATGCCACAGCTGTTTTGTACTGCTGCGCATTCTTCTGCCACTACCGGGTGAGCTTCGTTGTGCTTCCAGGTCTCGCTTTCACTGCGTACTGTGTCGGTCATAAACCAAGCAGGTTTTTCGTAACCGGCAGTAACAAAGTGTACCGCGCCCTTTTGTGCCATTACCGTATGCAATGGGCTGGTACGAATAGGGCGACCATGGGGGCGGTTTTCTGTGGGTGAAGCACTGGAGTACATACGCTCGTAAGACTCGATGGCACGGGTGATGCAGTAGTTCTTATTGGCCCAATCGCCAAACCGGCGGCTGTCTAAGGAGGCCATGTTGAGTTCGGTTTGACCATGTACCATCCACTGGGCCATGTATTTACCAATGCCACCCTGGGCAATGCCAATGGAGGCGCCAGTCATGTTCCAGAAATTGGTGAGGCCTGCTACTGGACCCACCAAGAAGTTGTCATCTGGGGTGTGGGTAATGGGGCCGTTAATGATGGTTTTTACTCCCACTTCTTGGAATAGCGGCACCAGCTCCATGCAGCGCTCTAACCAAGGCATAAGGCGTACTAGGTCGCCGGCAAATAGTTCCCGATCGAAGTCCCAGTCCATGCCGTTAATGGCCCAGGGCTTGGAACCACGGGTTTCGTAGGGGCCTACCAGCAAGCCATTGCCTTCTTGGCGAATATAAGCTGCGGCGGATGAGTCACGGGTCACGGGCAGTTCTTTCACCATAGCCGCAAGTTCAGGGTGATCTTCGGTCACTAGGTATTGGTGTTCTAGGTTAATGATAGGCACATGCACGCCAACCATACGGCCCACTTCTGGGGCAAAACAGCCGCCGGCGTTGACCACGTGCTCGGCAATAATGTTGCCTTGCTCGGTAATGACTTCGTAGCCACCTTGGGGCAAAATATTGATGTCTGTTACGCGGTTAAAGCGGCTTATTTTGGCGCCGTTTGCACGGGCTAGTTGGGATAACGGCATAACTACTGCGGTAGGGTCTACATGGCCGTCGTTGGGGGTGTATAAAATACACCGAGCACCGTCAAAATTCATCACCGGGTTAATGGCTTTAGCTTCTTCTTTGCTGACCCAGCGCATTTCACAACCAATGTTGTGGGCCCGGCTCATAACATTTCGAAACCACTGCTCTTCTACTTCGGTATAGCCCACACGCAAGCTGCCGCACTTGTGAAAGGAGGAGGGCAGACCGGTTTTTGCTGGTAAAATCTTGTCATACAGCTCAATGGTGTAATCGTGAATTTTAGACAGGGTATGGTTGCCGTTAAAGTTAGGGCAAAGGCCAGCCGCATGCCAAGTGGAGCCGCTGGTTAATTCACCTTTTTCGATCATTACCACATCGGTCCAACCTTCTTCCGTAAGGTGGTACATGAGGTTAACGCCAAGGGAGCCGCCGCCAATGATGACGACGCGAGCATGGGATTGTAAGGACATAGTAAGTGTTCTCTTAACGGCCGATTTGTTCGCGGGTTAGGCTAATGTCAAATTCTGCACGAATGGCCAAGTCTGCTTCATCACTTATATGCTTAGGGAAGTGGCTGGCTAAAATTTCTTTTTTCTTGGCGATGGCCTTGTCCAGCAATACCGGTTTGCCTTGTTCGGCCCATACGTTAAGGTTGCTGCGGTCGCCAAGGTCTGGATAGATGTATTCGCTTTGCATCACCGACAAGGTTTGTTCGGAACCTAGATAATGGCCTTTGCCGCTCATGCACACTTCGTTAATCACATCAAAGCTCAAGGAGGATTCATCCACTTTAAGGCCTTTAGTCATGCGTAGGCAAGCACCAAGCACATCGTTGTCCATAAGCAGGCTTTCTGGGCAAGCGCCCATGAGGCTGGCGTACATGCCGGCCGATTCGTAAACCACGTTGGCTCCGGCCATGGCCGCCGCAACGGCGGTGTAAGCTCGTTCTGCACCGGCTTGAAAGTCTGGGAACTTGGCATCGGTCATGCCGCAGGCGGTACCGGTAGGCAAATCAAAGTAATTACCCATTTGTACGCAGGCGGCAGACAAAATACCTTGCTCTGGTGAGCCGCCACTCATGGCACCGGTGCGTAAATCCGACACAAATGGCCAGGTACCGATAATGGCAGGAGCACCAGGCTTAATGGCGTTAACATAAACTAAGCCACCTAAGCACTCGGCCCAAGCTTGGGACACAGCGCCAGCTAGCAGTGCAGGGGAGGTGGCTCCTGCTTGGCCAGCAGAGAGTAATAGTATAGGCATGCCGCCTTCAACACCCACCCGCAAACATTCCAATGATTCCTCGGCAAAGGTCATGGGCGGCACCACGAAGCAGTTGGACATGCTCACAAAGGGGCGCGCGCGCCAAGCTGCTTCGCTGCCGGCAAAGTGGTGCAACATTTTTAACCCAGCTGCCACATGGTCAGCTTCGGTGAAGCTGGTGCCAATGTGCTTGCTGTTACCCATGACTGAGGCATAGAGGGTATTTAGGTCCATGGTTTTAGGATCATCGATGTCGCGGATGACGCACATGCGTTGAAACATGTGAATGTGTTCGCAAGTATCAGCAATGCGTGCCATGTCATACAAGTCTTGGCTGTTAGGGTGACGGTAGGTGTTGTTAGCCGGATCGGCTATATGCACAGCTGCACCGGCGGTAGAAAAGTGCACCCGTTGGCCATTAAGCTGTAAGTCGTGCTTAGGATCAATGCCGTGCAGGGTGAGGTTGCGTTGGCAGATGCTCAAGGTGTGCTCAACCACACTGCGTGGAATACGCAAGCGCCCATCGTCACCCATGATGGCACCCGCTGCCACCATGATCTCGGTGCAGTGGGGAGTAGAGCGGCCAAAGCCGATCTCAGACAGAATACGATAGGCGTTGTTGGCGATGGCTTCCATGTCGGCTTCTTTTAAAGGCGCAAAAGTGCCCCCCGTCTCGCCCGGACGTACCGGTTTGATGTCTTCTGCAAGGGGGGCCAAACGGACTGCTAAACGGGCCTGACGGCCACCGGATCGACGTGCCATAACTCTAATTCCAAGGAGGTAATGAAGACGCTGATTTTCGTCATCAATTGGGTTACTTGCAATTGATTATTTTTATGGTAATGGATTAGAATAAGTAATCCTAAATCAGACCCATGAAAGAGTTCAATCAATGGCCAGAAAACTCCCATCTCTCAATAGCTTGCGGGCTTTTGAAGCAGCTGCCAGGCATTTGAGTTTTACTCGTGCTGCGCAAGAGTTGTTTGTTACCCAAGCTGCCGTTAGCCATCAGGTGAAAGGTTTGGAAGATTATTTAGGCTTGAGTCTGTTTAAACGTTTGCCTCGCAAACTGGTACTTACCAGCCAAGGGGTAGCGCTAATGCCGGTATTGGGAGATGCGTTGGATGCTATGGCGGGTGCGGTGGCAAGTTTAAAGCGCAAACAAACTAGCACTGTACTTAACGTGCGCTTGGCAGCCTCTTTTACTGCTAAATGGCTATCACCCAGACTAAAAGATTTTTGGCAGTTGTACCCGCATATCGACTTGTGTATGTTTCAAGCTAATGCGCCTGTGGATTTCGAACGTGAAGACATCGATTTGGCGGTCACCTATGGCCGGGGAGACTGGCCGGGCGTCGAGAGCAGCGCCATCATGACTTTGGATTTCTTTCCCGTTGCTAGCCCAGCATGGCTAGCTAACCAAGGTGCAATGACGGACCCAGCACAATTGCTTAATGTAACCTTGTTACACGATGCCGATTCCTATTGTTGGAATGAATGGCTACGCCAAGCCGGAGTGAAAGACATAAACAACAGACGCGGTACCACCATTGATGATACCAATGTGTTAATTCAAGCCGCCATTGATGGCCAAGGCGTGGCCTTGGGTTCCACGCCTTTTGTGGCAGACCATTTAGAGTCAGGCCGTTTAGTTAAGGTGTTTGATCAGGTGCTTATTACCGACTATTCTTACTATGTGGTTTGCCCCAAAAAACACCTACAAAGGCCCGATGTAAGAGCCTTCAAGGAATGGTTGTTGGCGCAAGTGTAAGCATAGGCTGGGAAATGCCCTAAACCTAGCCCTAAACCTAGCCCTAGACATAACCCAAAGGCATAGCCGTGCTATCGAGCACTTTGCGCATAATAAACGCCGATTTCACCCCACTAACGCCTTTAATTTTGGTGATCTTGCCTAATAAAAGATCGTGATACCTGTCCATGTCGGGCACTGCTATTTTGAGCTGGTAATCGGCCTCGTGGCCGGTAATCAAATAACACTCCAATACTTCTGGCAGTTGTGCCACAGCCTGTTCAAATTCGGCAAAGCGTTCGGGGATGTGTTTGTCCATGCTGATGTGCAGTAATGCCATTAATTGCAGGTTAACGGCTCGGGGGTTGAGGCGGATTACTTTGTCGCGGATCACGCCGCTGGCTTCCAGCTGTCTTACCCTACGGGAACAGGGTGCTGCGGTGAGGCCAACTTGATCGGCTAAATCTTGATTAGACAGGCTACCGTTGGTTTGTAAGGCGTGCAATATTTTAATATCAAAGCGGTCTAAATTGATGTTGTTTTGCATAGTGGTTATATTTTTAGCAATAAAAAGTATCTATTATCTTTAATTTATATCAATAAATTGCGTTAATATCAATATACGAGAGTATTTAAAGCGCCTATTGCGCTGATTTAGCCATAAACTATGACTCAGATTCAATTGAGCTTAAGTAGCCACCTATGTTTAACCACAATAAGTACCAAGCCTTTCCAGCCATCGACTTGCCTCAACGGCAGTGGCCCAATAACACCATCACCCAAGCACCTATTTGGTGTAGCGTGGACTTGCGCGACGGTAACCAAGCCTTGGTGAGACCCATGGACGTGGCCCAAAAACTACGTTTGTTTGAATTGTTGGTGAAACTCGGCTTTAAACAAATTGAGGTGGGTTTTCCATCGGCGTCCAAGCCAGACTTTGACTTTGTGCGCTTGCTCATTGAACAAAATAAAGTGCCAGACGATGTCACCCTGCAGGTGCTTGCCCCGGCTCGTGAAGAATTTATTAAACGCACCTATGAAGCCTTAATTGGCATTAAAAAAGCCATACTGCACGTCTACAACTCCACCTCTACCGTACAGCGCGAACAAGTGTTTGGCCAAGGGGAGGAAGGCATCAAGGCCATTGCCGTACAGGGGGCCCAATGGGTGCGGGATTACGCCACACAATACCCAGACACCCAGTGGAGTTTTGAGTATTCTCCAGAAAGTTTTACCGGCACCGAACTAGATTATGCGGTAGACGTCTGTGATGCTGTTATTGAACAATGGTTGCCTCACCAAGGCGGCGACTTGATTATCAATTTACCCTCCACAGTTGAACTTGCCACGCCCAACGTATTTGCCGACCAAGTGGAGTATTTTTGTCAACACCTAAGCCATCGCCAAGAGGTGATCATCAGCTTACACACCCATAACGATCGTGGCTGTGCGGTAGCGGCGGCAGAATTGGGACTTATGGCTGGTGCCGACCGCGTGGAAGGCACTTTGATGGGCAATGGCGAACGCACGGGTAATATGGACATGGTGACCATGGCCATGAATTTGTATTCTCAAGGCATAGATCCCCGGGTGGATTTGTCCAACATTGTTGAAGTGATTGAAGTGGTAGAAGCCTGTACCGATATTGCCGTGTCACCACGCCACCCCTGGGCCGGTGAATTGGTGTATACGGCCTTTTCTGGCAGCCATCAAGACGCCATTCGTAAATCCATGGCCTACCATGACACGCATGCTAAAAAATATTGGGACGTGGCTTATTTGCCCATCGACCCACGGGATATGGGGCGTGACTATGAAGCCGTGGTACGCATCAATAGCCAAAGTGGCAAGGGTGGGGTGGCATTGGTATTGGAGCGAGATTACGCCATTGAATTACCCAAGTGGATGCACCCACTGTTGAGCAAAATTGTACAGCAAGCCACAGAAGCGTCTGGTCTAGAGGTGTCGCCTAAACAAATTAAAGCCCTGTATGACCAGAAATTTGTTGACATAGACTCAGCCTGGAAATTGCATAACTACCGTTTACATGCGCTGACCATTGACGATAGCGCTGTGATTGAAGGCTATTTTAATCTTAATGAAGGGGCTTTGGAAGGTTATGGTGCCGGGGCCCTAGAAGCCCTTAGTAATGCCCTAAATAAGCAATATGGTTGCACTATCGAAGTCACTCAGTTTGACCAACATGCCATGACCTCAGGCACCGATGCTCAAGCCTTAGCTTGTATCGAGATGAGTATTAATGGTGTTGTCTGCCATGCCGTGGCGCAAGCAGAAGACACCACTGCTGCGGCATTGCAGGCCATGTTGGCCTGCTTTAGCCGCAGTCAGGTGGCGCGTTTAAAACAGATCGCTTAGGTTATGCCGGCAGCTATTTTCGTCATTGCGAGCGTAGCGCGGCAATCCAAGGCCGCGGTTTTGGACTGCCACGCTGCTTCGCTCCTCGCAGAGGCAGGGTTGGGGTGTAGCTTTCAGCCTTCGTGAAGACGCGGTATGAGATCTTAGCTGCTGATCGCTGCCAAAACTGCGTCAACGGCGGCTAGAATTGAGTCTACTTCGTCGGCAGTAACGATTAATGGTGGCGACACCATAACCGTTCTGTCAAACCGTATTAGAAATTTTTGATGTTTGGGTTGAACAAGGGTTGGTGAAAAAGGATATTAACTATGCCTAAGCTAAACAAGCCAGCCACAACGCAAAGCTTACTTATTTAGCTAGGTATTAACTAATTACTTAGCTCTTATGTTCGAGCTTTCTTGGCTTTTTTAACCTTCGCTTTCGCGGCTTTGGTTTTGTCTGCCTTGGAAAGTTTGGGCTTCTTGGCCTTGGGTTTTTTAAGCAGACTAGGTTCTTCTTTTTTGGGCTTAAAGCCTGGGAATATTTGCCGTGTTATTGACGTGCCTGTGTAGCGTTCGATACGGCCTAAGTTAGGCCAATCCATAGCATCTACAATAGACCAAACCTGGCCCGCGGCACCATCGCGGCCAGTACGGCCCGAACGATGCACGTAACTGTCGGCTTTTTCTGGCATATGCACGTTAATAACATGGGTGAGGGTGGGCAAATCAACGCCTCGGGACAGTACATCCGTGGCCACTAGTACCTTGGTGCGACCACGGCGCATGTCTTTGATTTGCTGGTTGCGATCACTTTGGCGCAAATCGCCATGCAAGCCCGTACATTGAATGCCTAAGGTGCGGATGATGGCCAGCCAAGTGTCCACTTGCTTGCGGCTATTAACGAAGACTATGGCTTGTTTTACTTCGGGTAAGCGTAACAGGGCTTTAAGTAAGTTTTGCTTGTGTTGTTCGTTGTCGGCTTGGTATACGGCCTGGTTGATATTACTAGGCACATGGCGGGGCGCTTCAACTGAAATTTGCTGGGCGTTTTCTGCTAATAAATCATGGGCGAAGGCCTGTACCTTGTCGCCTTCTAGGGTGGCGGAGAACATCATGGTCTGACGCACTTGCGGCAATAGATCGGATATCTGGTGTATAGCCTGGATAAAACCTAGATCGAGCATGCGGTCGGCTTCGTCAATAATAAACACATCAACTTGCGACAGGTCTAAGGCCATGTGTTCTTCGATTTCTAACAAACGGCCAGGTGTGGCCACTAAAACATCGATGCTGTTCGCCACCATGGCTTTTTGCATGCCAAAGGGCACGCCGCCAACAATGAGGCAGCTCTTTAAGTGGTTGCTGGCAATCAGTTGTTCTACTTGATCATAGGTTTGGCGGGCTAGTTCTCGAGTTGGGCTAAGAATGAGCACCTTGGGAGTACCTTCCTCGCGTCTTGGAGTATCGAGAATGTGCTGTAAGGCGGGTAGCACAAAAGCTAAGGTTTTACCTGTGCCTGTCGGTGCTGAGGCCAAGACATCAGAACCCTCTAAAATGGGGGGGATGGCTTGGCTCTGAATAGCAGTAGGCTGGGCAAATCCATGCTCGGCAAGGGCATGTAAAAGTTCTTCATCCAGCTGTAAATCGACAAATGACACGGGCGCTTAAACTCAATAATTGATTAAGGCCGTAGGATACCGTATTTGGGTGACAATAGATTTAGTTAAAGTTGGTTATTGGTCTTCGGTCTGTGGTTTGCCGCTAACCGCGCCTAGACGATCTAGGTTTGTTATAAACCAATAATTTAGTTTGCTTGGTATGGTACAGAACGGCACAGAGGGTGCCATAATGTCGCTTACAGATATGCGCTAAATTCTGGCGCTGAGATACTAGCCGGATTACAAAATGGTACCCTAGCGCGCATAATATATGCGTGTTGCAAGGCTCAAATCCTTGTGGGACCACGAACATAAGCCAAAACAGAGAACAAGATGTCTGCTGATTCTAACCAAGACAATGTGGTGCGTTTGCACCCAGGCACTGGCCGCAACAAGTCGCGCATCCACACCCGTGGCCGTCAAATCAACCTAGATTCACTCACCGAGTTACGTGAGTTAATTGGCGATAAGCCCATACAACGGGATATGTTGATTGAATACTTACACCTGATTCAGGATAACTACGGTTATCTATCGGCCGCCCATCTGGCTGCCTTGGCCCATGAAATGAACATTCCCATGGCGGAAGTTTATGAGTGTGCTAGTTTCTATGCCCATTTTGACATTGTTAAAGAGGGCGAACTGCCTCCAGTCGCAGTAACTGTACGCGTGTGTGACAGTTTGAGTTGCCAGTTAGCGGGTGCAGAGCAATTGAAAGCTGCTTTAGAAGCCGGTACAGACCCTTCTGCGGTGCGTATTTTAAGTGCCCCTTGCATGGGCCGTTGCGATACCGCACCTGTGGCTGAAGTAGGCCACCACCACGTAGATAATGCAGATGCTGGCAAAATTTTGGCCACTATTGAAGCCAAGCACTTCCACCCAGACATTCCAGATTACCTTGGTTATGACGCCTATGTAGCCGACGGTGGGTATGACTTACTGCGCAAGTGTCTGGCTGGTGATTACAGCTGGCAAGACATTCAAAAAGTACTCGCCGATGCCAACCTTAAAGGTTTGGGTGGCGCAGGTTTTCCAACCCACATGAAGTGGAAGTTTGTAAGGCAAGAACCTAAGCCGCGTTACCTTGCTATTAATGGTGACGAAGGTGAACCGGGTACTTTTAAAGACCGTATTTACCTAGAGTCTGACCCACACCGCTTTATTGAGGGTGCGTTAATTAGCGCCTGGGCCGTAGAAGCCGAAGCAGCTTATATTTATTTGCGCGATGAATACCCAGCGGCGCGTGAAATTCTTACAGCTGAAATTGCTAAGGTAGAGGCCGCAGGCCTTGCACCTGCCGGTGGTATTCACCTACGTCGTGGTGCTGGTGCTTACATTTGTGGTGAAGAATCTGCCATGATTGAGTCTCTTGAAGGCAAGCCCGGCATGCCCCGTCACCGGCCGCCATTTGTGGCTCAGGTGGGTTTGTTTAATCGCCCAACTTTGGTTAATAACATCGAAACCGTATTTTGGATTCGCACCTTAATGGACAAAGGCGCAGACTGGTTCTCAAGCCAAGGCCGTAACGGCTCACAAGGCTTACGTAGCTTCTCTGTGTCTGGTCGAGTTAAGAATCCAGGGGTTAAGTTAGCCCCCGCAGGCATTACCATGCAAGAATTGATGGATGAATACTGTGGTGGTATGGCCGATGGCCATAGCTTCAAAGGGTACCTTCCTGGCGGCGCATCGGGTGGTATATTGCCAGCTGGCATGGCCGATATCCCATTAGACTTTGGTACTTTGCAGCCCTACGGTTGTTTCATCGGTTCCGCTGCCGTGGTGGTCTTGTCCGATCAAGACAACATGCGTGACGTGGTGGTGAACCTGCTTAAGTTCTTCGAAGACGAGAGCTGTGGTCAGTGTACCCCTTGCCGTGTGGGCACAGAGAAAATGGTGAAGTTGCTGCAACGTCCCGATTGGGATAAGGCCTTGTTGGCGCAGTTGAGTCAAACCATGTGCGATGCTTCGATTTGCGGTTTAGGTCAGGCGGCCTCTAACCCCATCACCACGCTATTCAAACATTTTGACGCTGATCTGATCGCTACCGATCTGTCTGCCAGTGCTAAACCAGTGCCAAGTGTGGGAGACATAACATGAGCCAAGATATCATTAACTTTAAGCTCGACGGCGAAAGCGTTACCGCTAAACAAGGCGAAACCATTTGGCAAGTTGCCAAGCGTTTAGGTGAGACCATACCGCACCTGTGCTACACCCCAGAGCCGGGTTACCGGGCCGATGGCAACTGTCGCGCCTGTATGGTGGAAATTGAAGGCGAACGGGTATTAGCCGCCTCATGCTTACGCTCTCCCAGTGAAGGTATGGTCGTCACCAGCGCTACTTCTGATCGCGCCCAGTCTTCGCGTAAGATGGTATTGGAATTGTTGGTCACGGATCAACCGGAACGGGAACAATCCCCCGATAAGAGTTCTCACTTTTGGGCCATGGCCGATTTGCTGGCCGTAGACGCCACGGTCGCTCGTTTTGATACCACCGTAAAGCCGTGTGCCGACAACAGCAGTGTGGCCATGCGGGTTAACCTGCAAGCCTGCATTAACTGTAACTTGTGTGTACGCGCTTGTCGTGAAGTGCAAGTGAATGACGTTATTGGTATGGCCAACCGGGGCGCCGATGCCAAGGTGGTGTTCGACTTTGACGACCCCATGGGGGATTCCACCTGCGTTAACTGTGGGGAATGTGTGCAAGCTTGCCCTACGGGTGCCTTGATGCCCGCCTCTGTGACCAGCGAAGAGGGCGTGGGTGACAGTGCCGATTATGACCGCAAAGTAGACAGTGTATGTCAGTACTGTGGCGTAGGTTGTCAGCTCACTTACCATGTGAAAGACGAACGTATTGTATACGTTGAAGGCCGTGATGGCCCAGCTAACCAAAATCGTTTGTGTGTTAAGGGCCGCTTTGGTTCCGACTATATTCACCATGGTGATCGTTTAACCACACCATTGATTCGTCTTGCAGGCGCCAAAAAAGGCATTCATGCCGACTTTGACCCGGCTAAGCCACTCACTCACTTCCGTGAAGCCAGCTGGGAAGAAGCCTTGGACTTTGCGGCCAATGGTTTGACTAAGATTCGTGACACTCAAGGTAAAAAATTCCTTGCAGGTTTTGGTAGCGCTAAGGGTTCTAACGAAGAAGCCTACTTATTCCAAAAACTAGTACGTACAGGTTTTGGCAGTAACAACGTGGATCACTGTACTCGCCTTTGTCATGCATCGTCTGTAATGGCCTTGTTGGAAGGTCTGGGTTCTGGTGCCGTGTCGGCCTCCTTTATGCAGGCCAAGAACGCCGACGTGGTAGTGATTACCGGTTCTAACCCAACCAACAACCACCCGGTTGCTGCGACTTTCTTCAAACAAGCCGCCAAAAATGGCACTAAGATTATCGTCTTAGACCCACGTGGTTTGGCCATGAAAAAGTATGCTAGCCACATGATTCAGTTCACTCCAGGCAGCGATGTTAGCTTCTGGAACGCCATCATGAACGTTATTGTTACCGAAGAGTTGTACAATCAAGACTATATTGACAGCATGACCACTGGTTTTGATGTGGTTAAAGAGCACGTTAAGCGTTATACCCCAGAAGCCATGTCACCCATTTGTGGTGTGGATGCTGAGTTAATTCGCGAAGTGGCCCGTTTGTATGCCACCGCCGACAACGCCATGATCTTCTGGGGCATGGGCGTGTCTCAGCATGTGCATGGCACCGACAATTGCCGAGCGATGATTTCCGTGGCCTTGATGACTGGCCAAATTGGCCGTGAAGGCACAGGTTTGCATCCATTGCGTGGCCAGAACAACGTGCAGGGTGCCTCGGATGCGGGTTTGATCCCGATGATGTACCCAGACTACAAACGCGTCAACGTGGGCAGCGTTAAAGCCATGTTTGAAGACTTGTGGGGCACGGAACTGTCTGATGAGCCAGGTCTCACCGTGGTGGAAACCATGAACGCCATTCACGATGGCACGGTTACTGGTATGTACGTGGAAGGTGAAAACCCAGCCATGTCCGATCCAGATTTACATCATGCCCGTGCCGCCTTGGCTATGTTGCAACACCTTGTAGTACAAGACTTGTACGTGACCGAGACGGCCATGTACGCCGACGTGATCTTGCCTGCATCAGCTTGGCCAGAGAAAGACGGTACCGCGTCTAACACTAACCGCACCGTGCAGATGGGCCGCCAAGCGGTTAAGCCACCTGGCGATGCCCGTCAGGATTGGTGGATCATTCAAGAAATTGCCAAGCGCATGGGCCTAGACTGGAACTACAGCCACCCTAAAGACGTGTTTGCGGAAATGAAATTGGCCATGCCTAGCCTTAACAACTTGACTTGGGAACGCTTGGAAAAGGAGCACTCAGTCACTTATCCGTGCCCTGCACCTGATCACCCAGGCAACGACATCGTGTTTATCGACAGCTTCCCCATTGAAGGTGGCCGCGGTAAGTTTGTGGCCGTCGACATTGTTGAGCCAGACGAACGTCCAGATGATGAATACCCTGTCATTTTAACCACAGGGCGCCAGCTAGAGCATTGGCACACAGGCTCCATGACTCGTCGTGCACCTGTGCTAGATGCCCTAGAGCCAAGCGCTGTAGCAACGCTTAACAGTGCAGAGTTAGCTAAAGTAGGCGCTAAAGCCGGTGACATGATCCGTGTAACTACTCGCCGAGGTAGTATTGAATTATTGGCCCGTGAAGACTCCGACGTACCTTTAGGCATGGTTTTCATCCCCTTCTGTTACGTTGAAGCTTCTGCCAATATGCTCACTAACGCCGCCCTTGATCCAGTGGGTAAAATCCCCGAGTTCAAGTTCTGCGCTTCACGTGTTGAGCGGGTGAGCTAGGGCTTCGGTTTAGGTAAGTTAAAAAGACCAGCAATTGCTGGTCTTTTTTTTGCCTTAGATTTACTCTATTTGTAAGCATTTGAGAGTAGGTAAACTAGTGGCAGAAAATAAAACCAAACTCAACAAATGTAGCGTTACGGACTTTGTAAATGCCGTAGAGCATCCTATGCGCCGAGAAAACACTCTTGAAGTACTGCAATTCATGCGTAAGGTCAGCGGTGAAGAGCCTAAGATGTGGGGCGATTCCCTGGTTGGCTTTGGTCACTATCATTATAAGTATGCCAGTGGCCGCGAAGGCGAGTGGTTCATTCTGGGCCTGTCACCGCGTAAGGCCAACCTCACCCTGTACATTATGCCGGGCTATCAAGACCTGAGCGCATATCTTGAGCGCTTAGGCAAACATAAAATCGGCAAATGTTGTTTGTACATCAATAAGCTGACCGATATTGATATGGCGGTGTTAGAAGAGCTTTTGGTCTATGCGTGGCAGGACATGAAAACCAAATACCCTAGTTGACGGCTTAGGTTTGAACTAGGGGTGTTACACTAGTCTGCCCAATAAAACGCAATGCTAAAACCCATGCCTCAATTTCACAGTTACAACCCCGCCGAGGGTCACCGGCTACCCCATGACCCGTTAAAGGCCATCGTTGCTCCAAGACCCATAGGGTGGATTGGCTCGGTGGACAAACACGGCCACAAGAACTTGGCACCCTATAGCTTTTTCAACATGATAAGCACTAAACCGCCCCTAGTGATGTTTGCCAGTGAGGGTAAGAAAGATAGCCTCTATAACATTCAACAAACACAAGTGTTTACTTGTAATTTGGCAACCCAACCATTAGCCCAGGCCATGAGTCAGACCAGCGCCGTGGTAGGGCAGGAGGTTGATGAGTTTGTAATGGCGGAGCTTGAAACAGCAGCGTCAGATTTGATCAATGCACCGCGCGTGGCGGCAAGCCCGGCGTCTTTTGAATGCCGCTTGGTAGAGGTTAAACAATTACAAGATATGGCAGGTAAGTTGATCGACAGCCACATGGTGATAGGACAAATAGTGCGAGTACATATTGATAACCGTTGTTTGGTTGATGGACGCTTTGAACTGAGCCTAGCCCAAACCATTGCCCGGGCAGGCTACCGTGGTGACTATGTGAAGGCCAATCAAGTGTTTGAAATGTTGCGGCCAAAAAGTCGATAGTGAACCCAAAATTAGGCACTGACACCCCATCTGAAGTGGTCCCGCTTGGGAGCGCTTTTTGCTTGCTTAAGTTGTCTTTTTGTTGCTAATATCGCCTCATTAGCGTTATTTAAGGTAATAAAAATAATGTTTAAAGAGTTAGAGTTTCCGGCTGGTTGTGAATTAATACGCGGTTGGCAAAATGCCGATGCCGATGCTACCGCACGCTTAAAAGAGATATTTGACGCCACCCTTGCCGGTGACTACGATGCATTGTTTCATCAACCTGCGCCTACCCATATGGTGCATGCATCGGCGTCGCTTAACCTGTTTGTGCTGAGTTTGTTGAGCCGTCTTTATGGCCTTGATTCGGCTCAGGCCTATAAAGGCGACGCTAAACGTTATGTGCGTACCTCCCTCATGATCAGAAGGTTATTAGGTTTGCCCAAAGCTTACCTTGAATGGCCTGTGTATGCCTTTACCGCCGAAGTCTTGGGTGCGGTGATGTTATATCCTGAGGGAGCGCCTCCAGGCACCGACCCTGGTATTAACCTTATAAATAGGGACACCTGGAACAGCATCACTACACCCGATTTTAGCCAAGGTATTCCCAAGTTTTTTGACGAGATGATGGCATTTTATCAGGACGTGACTGGCCTTGAGCCCGTGTTACACCTCACTGCCCCCTACAGTTTGGCGGCAGACATATACGGCCAGGAACCCCTTGTTGGTGCCCTCACCAACGAAACTGAATTTGTAAATGAAATGCTCGATCACTTGGTAGATAAGGTGTTGCAACCTTGGTGCGATCACTTTTTCAGCAAGTTCCCCAAGGGCTGGGTTGAGCTGTCAGATGCCTCTGGCTCACCATTTTTTATTGGTCCAGAAAAGTGTAAAAACGTGGCTATTCGTTCCATTCTTCGTCTCAAGAACGAAAACCCATGGGGGGTACGGGTCTACGATGCTAACTACCGTGGTGATTATGTCACCGAGGCCTTTAAGGTTGAGCGCCCGTCACGGCGTAAAAAAGTGGTTAAAAAAGAGTCAACTAACCTCACTTTTGCCGAATTATTCGACACCAAACAGAGTGTTTGCACCGACTATGTCATGCGTTTACACGATGATCGTTTGGATCTGAAGCTGTATCACGACCGAGCTATGGAGCGTAATGTGCCTTTGTTTATTGGCATCGGTGCGTCCCAAATCGACCGTAATTCCATCGCTGATTTGGACGTTACTAAAGCTGAAATCCAGGAACTTACCACACAGTACGTTGCTTCGGTTAAGACCGTTGCCCACCACATTGCAGCCCAAGGCTATGAGACCCGCATACCGCCATGGCCTGGAGCTATCTATTTTGAAGACGTGAGCGCCGAAACCAGTATGGATTTAATGGAGATTATTGTCGGTACCGTGCTGCGCGATGGGCAGCTTGATTGCTGATCAATTTTTCCACTGGGGCTTAAGGGCAGGGAGCCTGTAATGCATGCCACACAACGCTTTACCGACCGAGTGGCCGATTATGTGCGTTATCGGCCCGATTATCCCCACGCATTGTTGCTGCTGCTAGAACAGCAGGTAGCGCATATACCCGCGCCAAACATCCTTGATTTAGCCTGCGGCACGGGTATTCTGGCGCATCGGTTATTACAACAAAGTTTGCCTGTGCTTGGGGTAGAGCCAAACGCTGCCATGCGTGACGCGGCAAATCAATTGAGGCAGCAGTTTACAGGCTTTAACTGTGTTGACGGCTCAGCGGAGGCCATTCCGTGTGCCAATGCCAGCCAAGACCTCATCACTATCGCTCAGGCCTACCATTGGTTTGAGCCAAAAGCCGCGGTGGAGGAGTTCAAGCGGGTGCTGAAACCCCATGGTCAAGTGGCCATTATTTGGAACAAGCGAGACAATACCGATTCATTTTTACTGGCTTACGATGACATTCTCAATCGTTATGGTTTAGATTATGCCAAGGTGAGCCATCATTCCTTGACCGACCAGCAGATCAGTCAAGATTTTGTAGACTTTGCCGTTCACAGCCATCAGTTCCCCCACCAACAACAATTGGATTGGCAGGGCTTTGTGGGGCGTGTTTGTTCTAGTTCTTATGCCCCCAAAGCTGAACACCCCAATTACCCACCCATGATCGCCGCCTTGCAAGACTTGTATCAAGCCTATGATCGGGGTGAGGGTATTGTGTTTCGTTATTTAACATTGTGCTACCTGTGCCAGTTTTAATGTGCTTGCTATAGACGCTATTTCTGGTTCTTGGCCATGGATTGATGCACAATAACGCCATGGATTACTCACCAAAGTCACAAATATGCCGATATGGGTTGATGCCGATGCCTGCCCAGGCGTCATAAAAGACATCTTGTTTCGCGCCGCTGAACGCACACAAATTGCCACCATTTTGGTGGCCAACCAATACATTGCCACACCGCCATCTAAAGTCATTAGCATGGTGCAGGTGGGCTCTGGTTTTGATGTGGCCGACAATGAAATTGTAAAGCGTGTAGTGGCTGGAGATTTGGTTATTACCGCGGACATTCCTTTGGCCGCAGAAGTGGTTGAGAAGGGCGCTCAAGCGTTAAGTCCGCGGGGTGAATCTTATACTAAGGAAACCATACGCCAGCGCCTAAACATGCGTGATTTTATGGAAACCCTGCGCAACAGCGGCGTACAAACCGGTGGCCCAGCTGTCATGAATCATGCCGATAGGCAACTATTTGCCAATAAGTTGGATCGCTGGATCACCACACAAAAGGTTCAATCATGAAATTAGCCGACCTTACGGGCTACCTTGTAACGCCAAACCCAGATAACCCCAGTTTAACCAGTCATGTCATTGGCCGTGATCACACGGGCGTGGAAGTTGAAGTGGATGTAGTCACGGAGCGGGGCTTAACGGTTTATCTTAATAAGCAGGAAATCGTCACCTTAATGACTTTGGGAGATCATCCTGAATACTTAGCTGTGGGTTTTCTGCTTAACCAAAACATGTTGCGCTCCGACGACGTCATTACTGGCATTGATTACGATGAAGAGCTGGAAGTGGCCATTGTGCGTACCCAGCGCGAAACCAACTACGAAGACAAGATGAAAAAGAAGGTACGCACGTCAGGCTGCGCCCAGGGCACTGTGTTTGGCGACATCATGGAGAAGTTTGATACCATCACCTTGGCCACCGATGCTCGTCTCTATACCAGCTGGTTGTATCAATTGGCACGTCATATCAACACTACCCCCAGTATCTATCAAAAGGCGGGCGCTATACATGGCTGTGTTTTGTGCCATCAAGCCCAGCCCTTGGTGTACATGGAGGACGTTGGGCGGCATAACGCCATTGATAAAATTGCCGGCTACATGCACATGCATCAGATAACCCCAGAGGATAAGTGTTTTTACACCACCGGTCGCTTAACCTCCGAAATGGTCATCAAAACTGTGCAGATGCGCATTCCTATTTTGATCTCCCGTTCTGGCTTTACCGCCTGGGGGGTAGATTTAGCCCGCAAAGCTGGCCTCACTTTGATTGGCCGCGCCAAAGGCCGTAAATTCGTTGCCTTGGCAGGTTACGAGCGCTTAATTTACGATGCTGATGTCAGTCAAATTGCCGATGAACCGAAACATGCTGGGCGTAAAAATGCCAATTGAATCTGATCAGTTGGTGGGTGTTATTTTGGCTGGCGGCCTTGCACGGCGCATGGGTGGGGGGGATAAATCCATGTTGCAATTGGGTGGTAAGCCCATTTTGAGCTATGTTGTAGAGCTTGCGCAGCATCAACTGGGTTCAGTGCTGCTCAATGCCAATGGTGACCCCGGCCGATTTGCTGAATTTGGTTTACCGATACAAGCCGATATTGTGCCGGATTTTGCAGGGCCTTTAGCCGGTGTGGTATCGGCTATGGCCTGGGCCAAGCAAAACCAACCCACAGCAACACACATCATTACCATGGCCGCTGACACACCATTTTTTCCAGTAGATTACGTGGCGCGCATGCTGCAACAAATGCAGACGCAAGACCAACGCTTGGCTTGTGCTAGCTACCAAGGCCGCAGTCAGCCTGTTTTTGGTTTATGGCCAGTGGCTTTGTTTGACGATTTGTATAAGGCGTTGGTGGAAGATGAAATGCGCAAAGTGGATCGTTTTACCGCTCCTTATGGGGTCGCCGATGTGGCCTTTGATGAGCTAGCAAACAACCCCTTCTTTAATGTTAACAAACCAGAAGATTTGCTAGTCGGTGAGGCGCTTCTAAATCAGTAACTAGTTCTCCATAACTAGTCAAATTTAAAAATGAGGCCTACGCATCACCCATACCAAAGCTGGCAAAGGGAATAAAGTCCACTTGGTTACCCTTGGTTAAGCTAGTTGTGGCTTCGTCCACTTCAACTAAGCCATCGGCGCGGGTCATGGAAGTGAGAATGCCAGAGCCATGTGAGGCACTGCGTTGCAGCAGAATTTCGCCATTGGGCTGGCGCTCTTGAAATACCCTTAACCACTCTCTACGGCCGGCTTTTTTACGCATATCAAAGCCTAGCTTTTGTGGGTAAAACTTAGGTCTGTGCCAACCACCACCACCCAGGGCGCGAATGAGCGGTTGGCCAAACATCAAGGTGCACACATTGGCAGCCACCGGGTTGCCGGGTAGGCCTAGGAACAAGGCATTGCCTAACGTGCCAAAGGCGAGGGGGCGTCCGGGTTTAATGGCCAGGCGCCAAGCGTGGATTTGGCCTAGGTCTTGTAACACGGCGGCCACGTGATCGTGACTGCCCGTAGACGCGCCGCCAGAGGTAATGATGAGTTGGTGGTCTTGGCTGGCGGCATTGAGGGCTGTGCGAATAATGGTGTAGTCATCGGCTAAAATGCCAAGGTCTGTAACCTCACAGTGTAGGCTGCTGAGCAGGGCTTTGAGCAAATGTCGATTAACGTCATAAATGCCGTCTTCGGGCAATTTTTCGCCTAATTCAAAGACTTCATTGCCAGTAGAAAATAGCGCTACCTTAACCTTTTGGTAAACCTTTAGCTGGGTGTGGCCCGCTGCCGCGGCCAAGCCTATGTCTTGGGGGCGAATTTGTTGGCCTTGGGCAATAATGATATCGCCTGCCTTCACATCTTCGCCCTGGGGCCGCCAGTTACCATTGGCCTTACAGCCACTAGGCAAGGTGACCTGCTCATCGCTAACTTGAACATCCTCTTGCATCACCACGGTGTCGGCACCGGCGGGCATTCTTGCCCCGGTAAGCACGCGTATGGCATGGCCCCTGTCTAAGCTTAGCTTGGCGCTGCCACCGGCGTTGGCTTCTGCGCTCATTAGCGGTAAGGTTAAGTTGTCTTGTTGGGCTAAGTCATGGTAATTGAAGGCATAGCCATCTACCGCAACATTATCAAACCGAGGGCTGTCATAGGGGGTGGTTAAATACTGCGCTAAACGGTGGTTCATGCATTGATCTAGGGGCAGTGTTTGGGTGGCTACTTGTGTGCTTACTGCATCTTGCATACGCTGCCAAACCGTGGCTGCGGGCAACAACTGTTGCTGCGGGCTATAACAATCGTTGCTAGTGTTGCCACTGGCCACTAATCCCATGTGTTGCAACACAAAGTCGGCCACCAGCTGAATATTGTTAATGTCTAGCTGGGGCAGCTTGGTTTGTAGGTCGTTTTTGTCCGTGGCGATGGCGACGATGTTAGGCATTTGCGCCGCCAGTAAACCCCGTTTATTAAGGTTGCGCACTACTTCCAGTTTTGGGTGGGTGGCACCTTTGTAGCCTTCTACAATAACAATGTCGCAGGCTTCAAATAGCTGCAGTAATTGCTCAAGCTTGGGCGTGTCTTGTGTGCGGTGTTCATGCATTAAGGCCCAGCGTTTATCGGTGGCGAGCAAGGTTTCCGTAGCCCCTGCCGCACGATGGCGATAGCTGTCGCGGCCGGGTTCATCAATATCAACATCATGGTGGGCATGCTTAACCGACGAAACCTTATAACCCATTTGTGTGAGCTTGCTGATAAGCTGCTCTACGAGGGTGGTTTTACCGTTATTTTTCCATCCGACAACGCCGAAAACTTGCATGGGGTGACTACCTGAAGTGCACTAGTGTTAGGCGCTGATTGTACTGTATTTTTACCGCCTTATCTGCAGACTTATATTCGGGTCGCAATTGAATAAGAGCCGTAAGCCCACTTTAAGCACAATACTGCATCGATATTCAGACTCACGCGACTCTTCTCGGCAGCTCAGCTAGCTCAGAACAGCACCGAAATCAAGCGGATGACCTAATGAAAAAATATTCAGGCTTTAGCCTCTTTAAGCATTCCCTCAGCCACCACGAAAACTGGCAGGCTGCATGGCGTAGCCCTCAGCCCAAAAAGCAATACGATATTATTATCATTGGTGGCGGTGGCCACGGTTTGGCCACGGCTTACTATTTGGCTAAAGTGCACGGCATTACCAATGTTGCAGTGTTGGAAAAAGGCTACCTAGGTGGTGGTAATACGGCCCGTAACACCACCATCGTGCGTTCTAACTACTTGTGGGATGAGGCTTCCAAGTTGTACGACCACTCCTTGGATTTGTGGAAAGACTTAAGCCAAGACTTGAACTACAACGTTATGTTCAGCCAACGCGGTGTATTGAACTTAGGCCACAACCTACAAGACATGCGTGATATCGAACGCCGGGTTAATGCTAACCGCTTGAATGGCATTGACGGTGTGGTATTAAATACCGCCGAAGTGAAAGAAATCGTGCCTATCATTAACGATTCTCCAAACATTCGCTACCCTGTTTTGGGTGCTTCTTGGCAGGCTACTGCGGGCGTTGCGCGACATGACGCCGTGGCATGGGGCTTTGCCCGTGGCGCCGATAGTCATGGTGTTGACCTGATTCAGCAGTGTGAAGTTACCGATATTATTACCGAAGACGGTGCAGTAGTGGGTGTACAGACTACGCTTGGCTTTATTGGCTCTAACAAAGTAGCTTGCGTAACGGCGGGTAATTCGGGTGTGATGGCGGCGATGGTTGGCTTACGTCTACCCATTGAATCGCGTCCGTTGCAGGCCTTGGTGTCTGAACCCATTAAGCCTATTCTCGACACGGTGGTTATGTCTAATGCGGTACACGCCTATGTGAGTCAGTCGGACAAAGGTGACCTGGTCATTGGCGCCGGTGCCGATTCCTTTAATGGCTATGGTCAACGGGGTAGTTTCCACGTGGTGGAACACACCCTATCGGCCATTTGTGAACTCTTCCCCATGTTTAGCCGAGTGCGTATGAACCGGGCTTGGGGCGGCATTGTTGATACTTGCCCAGACGCTTGTCCCATCGTTTCCAAAACCAGCATCAAGGGTTTGTATTTCAACTGTGGTTGGGGTACTGGCGGCTTTAAGGCCACACCGGGTTCTGGCCATGTGTTTGCCCACACCTTGGCTCATGATGAAGCCCACCCGTTAGCTGCACCTTTCACCCTTGACCGTTTTAGCACGGGTCATTTAATCGATGAGCACGGCGCTGCCGGCGTAGCTCACTAAGCCTTCATATTAAGGAGATAAACACATGCATCATATTTACTGCCCTTATTGTGAAGAAATTCGTGAGGAAGAAGAGTATTCCTACACGGGTGAAGCTCACATCGAACGTCCTAAAGACCCACAAGCCATCAGCGATGATGCTTGGGCCGATTATATTTTCTTCCGCACTAACCCGCGTGGTATTCACCATGAAATGTGGTATCACGCGGCGGGCTGTCGGCGTTACTTTAATGCCACCCGTGACACCCAGTCATACGAAATTCACGAGACCTACAAAATGGGTGAGTTACCAACATTTATAGCGCCAACCAAGAGTGCGCCAACCAAGAGTGCGCAAACATCAGCCTCACAGCGCGGAGATGCCTCATGAGCCAAGTTAATCGACTCGCAACGGGCGGCCGAATCGACCGCTCCAAGCCCATGAGCTTTAGCTTTAATGGCAAAACCTACCAAGGCTTTGATGGTGATACTCTGGCTTCGGCCATGTTGGCCAATGGCGTTGGTGTGGTTGGTCGTAGCTTTAAATACAGCCGTGCGCGCGGCATTTTAGGCCACGGCGCAGAAGAGCCTAATGCCTTGATGCAGTTGCATACGGGTAAAGAGACCATTCCTAACCCTCGTGCCACACAAGTGGAACTGTTTGACGGTTTAAGCGCCACCAGCACTAACGGTTGGCCTAACGTTGAATTCGACTTGATGTCATGGATGGGTAAAATTGGTGGCAGAATGATGCCTCCTGGTTTTTACTACAAAACCTTTATGGCACCGCAAAAAATGTGGATGACTTACGAAAAGCTGATTCGCAAAGCCGCTGGTTTTGGCAAGTTATCCCTTGATCCAGATCCAGACACCTACGACAAAATCAATGTGCATTGTGATGTGATGGTAATTGGCGCGGGCCCTGCAGGCTTGGCCGCGGCCCTAGAGGCTGGACGTAGTGGCAAGCGGGTGTTGATTGTCGATGAACAAAACGAATTTGGTGGCACCTTATTAGCCACCACCCAAAGCGTTGATGGCGTTGCCGCGGCTACATGGGCCGAGCAAGCCAGCAATGAGCTGACAGCGATGGCTAACGTCACTTGCATGCCCCGTACCACCGCCTTTGGTTATTACGATCATAACTTTGTCTGTGCCCTTGAGCGCCGCACCGATCATCTGGGCCCAGTAGCACTTACGGGAACACGTCAGCGTTTACACCGCATCCGCGCCCATCAGGTGGTGTTGGCAACGGGTGCTATTGAGCGTCCCTTGGTGTTTAGTAATAACGATCTACCAGGCGTCATGTTGTCTAACTCAGTATCCACTTACATTCACCGTTATGCGGTAGTGCCCGGTCAACGTTGCGTGATTATGACCACCAATGACTCAGGCTATCAAACAGCCCTTGACATTCAAGCCGCAGGCCGCACAGTAGTGGTTGTGGTGGATAGCCGCCATAATCCTGATGGACGTCTTGTGGTGGCCGTTAAAGCCGCTGGTATTGAGGTTATGGCAGGCTATGGCGTAATTGAAGCCCAAGGTGGTAAGAAAGTTACTGGAGCGGTTATAGCTCCGCTAGATATTGCTGGCGACACAGTTACCGGCACAGGTAAAACAGTCAGCTGCGACCTTATTGCCGTAGCGGGTGGTTGGAGCCCAGTGGTCCACCTCAGCTGCCACACTGGCAGTCGCCCCGTATGGAACGACGATATTGCCGGTTTTGTGCCCGGTGCGAGCATCCAAAAGCAGCACTTGGCCGGCGCTATTGTGGGTGACTACACTCTGGCTCAAGCCCTAACTGCAGGTGCTCAAGCCGGAGCTCAGGCGGTAGATACACAAACAAATCAAAGCTTTGACTGTGGTGATGAATCTGTAGGTGCTGCGCAAGCACTGTATTTGATTCCCCACACCAAGCCCATCAGCCGGGCACCCAAGCAGTTTGTCGACTTCCAAAACGATGTTACCGCTGCAGGTATTGAGTTGGCTGCACGGGAAGGCTTCCAGTCCATCGAGCTGGTAAAACGCTACACTGCTATGGGCTTTGGTACCGATCAAGGGAAAACAGGTAACGTTAATGGCATGGCCATTGTTGCCAAGACCCTAAATAAATCCATTGCCGAAACCGGGACCACCATTTTCCGCCCCGCCTACACACCGGTAACTTTTGGTGCCATGGGTGGCCGTGATATTGGTGTCTTGTTAGACCCAGCACGTCATACGTCTGCGCACCCTTGGCACGTGGCCAATGGTGCGGAGTTTGAAAACGTGGGCCAGTGGAAGCGGCCCTGGTATTTCCCCCAGGCGGGTGAAACCATGCAACAAACCCTTAACCGCGAATGTCTGGCGGTACGCAATAGCGTGGGCATGTTGGACGCCTCAACCCTAGGTAAGATCGACATTCAAGGCAAAGACGCCCGTGAATTCCTCAACCGTGTTTACACTAACGCTTGGACTAAGTTGGCTCCAGGTAAGTGTCGTTATGGCCTCATGCTCAAAGAAGACGGCATGGTGTTTGACGATGGCGTAACGGCGTGTTTGAGCGAAAACCACTTTTTAATGACCACTACCTCTGGTGGCGCTGCTGCCGTATTAGGTTGGTTGGAACTGTGGCATCAAACAGAATGGCCAGAACTTGAAGTTTACTTCACTTCGGTAACTGATCAGTGGGCAACTTGCTCTTTTGCTGGGCCTAATTCTCGTAAAGTGTTAGAAAAGCTATGTACTGATGTGGATTTGTCAGCTGAAGCTATGAAGTTTATGGATTACCGCGAAGGCACTGTAGCCGGCATCAAGGCCCGTATCTTCCGCATCTCCTTTACCGGCGAATTATCCTTTGAGGTTAACGTGCCTGCAGACCAAGGTCATTACATGTGGCAGCAGTTGATGGCTGCCGGTGAAGAGTTTGGAATTACTCCTTATGGCACCGAATCCATGCACGTATTACGGGCCGAGAAGGGCTATATCATCGTTGGCCAAGACACCGACGGCTCCATGACCCCACAAGACTGTGGTATGGATTGGATCGTAGGCAAGAAGAAAGAATTTAGCTTCTTAGGTAAGCGTTCATTCAGCCGTCCAGATACCGCTCGTACCGATCGTAAGCAATTGGTTGGCTTGAAGCCTAAAGACCCAACGGTAGTGATTCCAGAAGGTGCACAAATCGTTATGGACCCGAATCAACCGATTCCAATGGACATGATGGGCCACGTCACTTCCAGTTACTGGAGTGAATGTTTAGGCCATGGCATTGCCATGGGTACGGTTAAAAATGGCTTTGAGCGCATGGGCGAAACCGTCTACTGCCCATTGGCCGACGGCCGGGTATTAGCGGCAGAAATTTGCAGCCCAGTGTTCTATGATGCAAAAGGAGATCATCACAATGACTAGTGTATCAACGACTAGTGCAGCAACCAGTGAAATGATGGAATCACCGCTTCACAATCGTGTTGCCCACACCAATGCCAGCAATGCCGGTGTGGTGATGAAGGAAGATAAGTACCGTGGCCAGCTTAACTTGCGTGGCAATGCAGGCGATGCTGCCTTTAGCTCAGCCGTAGAGTTGGTATTAGGCGTGGCTTTGCCCACAGCACCTAATACCAGCGCACGTAATGGTGCTACCGTGGTGTATTGGTTATGTCCTAACGAATGGCTGATTTTGTTAGCTAGCGGCACTCAAACCCAGGTAGAGGCCGACTTGCGCGCAGCCATTGCTAATGAAGGGGGTGACCAACATATCGCCATTACCGACCTAAGTTCGGGTCAGACCTTGGTTAACCTTTCTGGTTCAGGCTTGAGCAAATTGTTGCAAAAATCCACGGTCTACGATTGCCACGAGTCTAACTTCCCAGCAGGCAAAGTAGTGCAAACCACCTTTGCTAAAACGGGCACCACCATGTGTAAGCTCGAAGATGGTTCTATGGATTTAGTGATCCGTCGTAGCTTTTCTGACTACTTCTTTTTGTGGCTGCAAGATGCCAGTGAAGAGTATGGCTTAAGCGTCGAGTAATTTGCGCTTTAAACAAAAAAGGCCAGCTTATGCTGGTCTTTTTTGTTTGTGTAGCGAAGACAATCCGGTAAGCATGGGACAGGTGCAACATAAGTAGGTAAAATAGCAGCTTAACTTATAGCCAGTAACCCCATGTTTCGGAAGCCTTAGATGATACGCATCAGCAATCTTCAATTACCCCTTGAGCATGATGATCAGGCGTTAAAACAAGCTATTCTGGCGCGTTTGTCGATTCAAGCTAATGATTTATTGGACTTTGTAGTGCATCGTCGCGGTTATGATGCGCGTAAGAGAAGCAAGATCGTATTGATCTATACCCTCGATGTGAATACCAACCAGAATGAGCGCTTGTTGGCCTCCATGGCCGACGATCATTTGATCAAGCTTAGTCCCGACATGAGTTACAAATTTGTGGCTCAAGCGCCCGCTAAGCTTGAAGATCGGCCGCTAGTGATTGGCTTTGGCCCCTGCGGGTTATTAGTAGGTTTGGTGTTAGCGCAAATGGGCTATAAACCCATCATTTTAGAACGTGGTGCCGCCGTGCGCCAACGCACTAAGGACACCTTTGGTTTTTGGCGTAAAAAAATTCTTAACACCGAATCCAATGTGCAGTTTGGCGAAGGTGGGGCAGGCACCTTTTCCGATGGCAAGTTATACAGCCAAGTTAAAGACCCCAACCATTACAGCCGTAAAGTGCTGACTGAGTTTGTTGCCGCCGGTGCGCCCGAAGAAATATTATTTGTTAGCAAACCCCATATTGGCACCTTCAGGTTGGTGTCTATGGTGGAAAAGATGCGTGCTCAGATTATTCAATTAGGCGGCGAAATTCGCTTTGATACTCGAGTTGATGAGGTGCACATTGACGCGGGCCAAATTACTGGCGTTACCTTGGCCAGTGGTGAAGTGCTTCATTCAAAGCACATCGCTTTAGCCGTAGGCCACAGCGCCCGCGACACGTTTCAAATGTTGTTTGATAAAAAGGTCTACATCGAGGCCAAACCTTTCTCCATAGGCTTTCGTATAGAACATCCACAATCACTCATAGATGAAGCTCGGTTTGGCGCTAATGCGGGCAATGAAATCCTCGGCGCAGCAGACTACAAGCTAGTACACCACTGCACTAATGGCCGCTCGGTGTATAGTTTTTGCATGTGCCCAGGCGGCACCGTGGTGGCCGCAACTTCCGAAGAGCACCAGGTGGTGACCAACGGTATGAGCCAATATTCCCGTGCCGAGCGCAATGCCAACAGTGCCATTGTGGTGGGCGTTGACCCGTCTGATTACCCAGGCGATGCCTTGGCAGGCATCGAACTGCAACGCCAGTTAGAGCGTAAAGCTTACGTGCTAGGAGGGGAGAACTATGATGCCCCAGCGCAAACCGTGGGCGACTTTCTCAAAGCTAAGCCATCACAACAACTGGGCAGCGTTGAGCCATCCTTTAAACCCGGGGTGAAACTAACAGATTTATCCGATGCCCTGCCAGATTATTGTATAGCGGCCATTCGAGAGGCCATTCCTGTGTTCAATCGCAAAGTTAAAGGTTTTGCCTTAGCCGACGCTCTACTTACGGGAGTTGAAACACGTACCTCGGCGCCTATTTGTATTAAACGCGGCAAAGACTTGCAAAGCATCAATACCCAAGGCTTATACCCAGCTGGCGAAGGTGCCGGTTACGCGGGGGGCATCATGTCTGCTGCCATTGACGGCATCAAGATAGCCGAAGCCATGGCCTTGAGCATGAATAAGGCCTGACTGATGGGTAATGCTTGGCATTGGACGGTAAATTAAGGTTAAAATTGAGCCTCACATTCTGTGTTTAGGTTGCTTTCATCTGTAGGTAACCTTTTTATCTAACCTGAGAGTAAACCAATGCTAGCAACCTATTCCTTTGCCATTTGGGGCCTATGGCTGATTTTAATAACCATTTTCGTTCAAGCTGCAGTGGCGTCTATTGCCCACCGCAAGCAAAGCCACTATGTGCCGGGTATTGTTGATGACAACTTGAACCATGCTTCATTTGTGTTTCGCAGCCACCGTGCTTTTTTAAATTCCCACGAAAACTTGCTGATGATGTTTGGCCCTGCGTTGCTAGGCATGTTAGTGGGTATGGATGCTTACTGGTTAGGCATTTTGGTGTGGGTTTACGCCATTGCCCGTATTCTGCACATGGCCCTTTATTATGTCATCGCCACAGAAAAGAACCCCAGCCCTCGCAGCTATTTCTTTATGGTAGGCAACATCGCCAATTTGGTTTTATTGGTGAAGTTAGGCCAGCATTTAGCAGCTTAATTTAGGCGCTAGGGCTAGTTAAGTTATTACGATAAAAGTTAACTATCCACTGGAATAATAACCGAGTGTCGGGGTTGCCAGCACTCAACGGGAGTGCCTTGGGTCTACGGTACATCCTGTACATCGCCGCTCCATGTCATCCATGTCACCGCGGCATACCGTACATCCTGTACATAAAAAAGGCTCCGTATAGGAGCCTTTAGTCTAGCGTGGTGTATAGCCTAGCCTGGCGACAAGCCACGTAGTTTTTCGCTACGGCGTCT
>Ga0208879_1000078_pt1 | contig 96058 bp, 81 predicted proteins | sample Knorr_S15_td_Bot_FD_185605 | JGI IMG/M metagenome (GOLD analysis project Ga0208879, IMG submission 185605) | Marine microbial communities from Southern Atlantic Ocean transect - Knorr_S15_td_Bottom_ad_5009_LV_A (SPAdes) (version 2) | ecosystem: Environmental > Aquatic > Marine > Oceanic | place... | reverse complement strand
TTCGTCGGGCTCGAACCTGAGGATTCTCGAGCAACGACCTCCGATGGAACGCGGGGCGATCTCGAGTAATGAGATGCGGTCGGCGTCCACACGCAACTCAGCGTGAATGGGGCCGTCACTGAGGCCGAGGTGCGCGGCGCACCGGCTGACCAGGGACACGATGTCCTCCTGGACTTGCTCCGGGAAACGCGAAGGAGTCACGAGGATGGTCTCCTCGAAGAATGGACCGTCCATGAGGTCCGGCTTGTCCAGGACAGCCAGTGTGCGCAGCTCACCCGCACTCACGATCCCTTCAAGCGCCACTTCCCGGCCCGGTAGGTAGGCCTCGATCAGGAGTTCCGACGCCAGCCGGCCGATGCGCCTGACCACGTCGTCTTGCTCCAGGATGCCGCGGATGCGCTGCCAAGCACGCACGAATTGCTCAGGCGTATCGACCCGAATCACACCGCGGCTGGCCGAGAGCGCGAGCGGCTTGAGTACACAGGGAAACTCGATCTTGGAAGCCACGGCGGCTGGCTCCTCGTCGAGCCGAGTAGTTCGGAACCAGGGCGACGAGAATCCGGCCTCCGAGAGTCGTTCCCGCATTAGGGCCTTGTTACGGGCGCACCGGACCGCCTGGCTCGGATGGTGCGTCAGCTCCAGGGCCTCGGACGCCGCCGCCGCCAGCGGCGTGAAGTCGTCCCCGGCGGCGACGATCGCCGCCAAGGGATAGTCAGCCGCGAAGCGCACGATGGTCGCCGAAGATCGAGCGACGTCCCTGAAGCCGAGCGTGAGCGTGGCGCCTGGAGCGAAATCGGCCAGCGCCTGTCTGTGATTCGAACCGACCGTAACGTCTACACCAAGGCGCCGAGCTGCCTCGAGGAACGCCTCGGCTCGATAGGAGGTGCGCGCGAAGAGGAGAAGAACCCTTGGCAAATCGCGCCTCTTCGAGTTTCCGCTACTTCTCCGAGGTGAAGTAGGGGCTATCGCCGGCTGAGTGATTGGTCACGTCTTCTATGCCTACGATTTCTGGCACCTGTTCTTTCAAAATGCGCTCGATCCCCTGGCTGAGCGTTACCGACGCCATTCCGCAGCCCTGGCAGCCGCCCCCCATCTGGAGGTAGACGATTTTGTCCCGCACCTCGACCAGCGTGACGTGCCCACCGTGCTGAGCCACTCCAGGGTTCACGTATTGTTCGATGACTTGCTGGACCCGGTCGGCAAGAGGGCCCTCCAGCCGCTTTGATCCAATGGGCGCCAGATTCGGGTTCTCCACCTTGAAGCCACTCTGCTGTAAGCTTTCGACCCAGTCGACGCTGGCACCATCGAGCAGCTTCGCGCTCTCCGGGTCCATCACCACCTCGAACCCTTGCTGGCCGAACACGAGATCCTCTTCGCACTTCTCCTGGTCGTCGATCAGAGTGATCTCGTAGCGAGGATCCAGCGGACTCGGGCTGGAGACCTGGATGCGGACCGCGGGCGAGCTGTCACCGCCCATGTCGGCGAATCGCAGCACCGCGTCCCTCGCGAGGTCCGTAAACTTGATCGGTGACTGTGTTGTGTCGCTCATGGTGTCTCAGTCCGCCTCGAAGCCGATCGAGTTGTGGGTTCCGTCACAGAACGGCTTGTTCGAGGACCCGCCGCACCGACAAAATGCACACGAGGCGCCCTCCGCGCTGGCCCCGTCGCTGCACAGGATCTTAACGGGACCTCGCATGAGCATGGGCCCATTGGCAGCGGGCGAGATTTCGAGAGCGTCGGTCTCGCCGCCCTCCGAGGGCTTGAGACGATTCTCTACGATCGTGCCGGCGTCAGCGAATCCGGCCTCGACGTGCGAGTTGTCGCAAAACGGCTTGTCCTTCGAGTGCCCGCAGCGACAGAGCGCCACGCGCGTCTCGTCCAGCGTCTCGCCGCCGGGGAGAGCGATTCGTAGGCGGCCCGTGACATAGAGTGGTCCGTCGGCCTCGATGCACACGGTGTTGCTTGCCCTGGGCTGCTCCACCTTCCCATCCGTCCGGCGATAGTGCAAAGCGCCCGTGGGACAGCGCTCGATCGTGCGCATGAGGTCTGCCGCGCCCGCCTTGCTGGGATCGATCCACGGCCGGCGCTCCGCGTCGAACACGTCCGGCAGGCCGTGTATGCACTCCTCTGCATGGATGCAGCGCTTGAGGTCGTAATCGACGACCAACTCCTCGGCTTCGTAGGTGCGGATTTTTCGTGTCACGTGGGGTCCTTTTCCTCGCGGCAGCGGCAAAAGAGAGCCCCGGCTCCCAATCGGGAAGCCGGGGCTCGGACATCTTACCCCGTGGTTACCGGCCTCTCCTGCCCTCCCTGGGGGCGGGGAAGTTCCCGTCACCCACCACGAAGGCGCTTTTCTCCATCTTGCGGAAGCTCATGTACCCTTGGGACATCTCCGCGTCCGTAGGCCGACCCCACTTCACGTCGACGGTCGGATCCGGATTGTTCGGGTTGTTCTCCGAGTTGTCCCACCAGAGCGTGAAGCGAAGCGTCGAGCCCGCCGGTATCTTGGGCGGCTCCGCGAACTTGTACGTGTGCTGCCAGTTGAAAGCGTAGTTGGGCACGTGTAGCAGCGTCTCGTGCTTCCCATCCGGATACGTGATCTCGTAGAGGGCCGCCTTACCGCGCAGGTGCATGTGCGGCATGAAGCTCAGCAGCTCAACGGCCTCTTCGAACACGTACTCGCGAGATGCCGAGTGGCTACTGGCCCCGGCTGGGATCAAGAGGTCACGGGGTGTGATGAAGAGATTGTCGCCGCCGGTGACGTGACGGATCTCCTCACCCGGCTCCTTGAAGATGATGCCTGCTTGGATGTTGGTGCAGACAGCGGTACCGGGGCCGGGCTCTTTATTGAAATGCATGTTGAACATGACGTCCCTCGGCCCTGCTCGCATCACCCGGCTATAACCGTCGTCATATACACGAGGCGCGGCGCCTGGAACCAGACCTCCGACCGCGGAAATGATGTGGTGGACCGCCGGTCCGTTGCGGTACTCGACCGACTTGATCCAACGATCCTCTGGAAGCATGTCGGCCGTGATCGTCGCGGGCAGGTCGACGTAGATGTCCCTGAGATCGTCGTCCAGGCAGTATTCTTCATTGAACTCGATGATGAGATCGGGCTCTCCGCGAGTCCAACCGTTCGATGCCGCGGCCGCGATGAGGAACCCCGGCACGGGCGGCGCGACAGCCGGATCTCCGGCCGGGGCGCCTCCCTCTGCCCACGCGATCAACGTCGCCTTCTCGTGATCTTCGAGAATACGCTCGTTGGTGAACGTGCCCTTATGCATGTCCGCGGCAGACCAAGGCGGCATCCGGCCTTCCCTTACCGCCGACGCGATCATGCGGGCGCGTCGCCTCGCGTCGTCATATGTGAGCAGCGAGAAGGGCGCGACGTTTCCGCCCATGTTCATCCCCGAGTCCTGATGGCACGTCGCGCAGTTCTCGTGAATGATGGGGAGAACCTCCCCGTAGAACGTGGGAGCGTCGCTCACGGCCGCCGCTCGATCGGCCGAAGCGACTTGCGTCACCTGGGCGCTGAGCGGTCCAGCCGCGGCCTGCACGACGAAGGCGAGAAGGATCAATAGAGCGAAATCGAGAGGTCTCGAACGGGTCGCAACTCGCATCTCAGCACCTTCCTGTGGGGTGAGAGTCTGGTGTGCCGGCCAGGCGCCGCCAAAGCGTAGCAATGCCAACTTCAACCAATACCCACGGCGCGGCGCTGCGGCAAGGCGTCGAGGGGTTCTCACGTCGAACTGGCTAGACGGGCGGCAGCGCCACATATTCGCCGTGTGGGCCGGATTCGCAGGTTGTGAATCACGCCCGATCGGACGACCGGAGGTGATCATGAGATACTCGACTTCGCTGCTCGCGCTTTGCGTTGCGATTACGTCTCTCGCGACGGTTTCGCAGGCGGCGGCACAGGGCCCGGCAGCTGACGCCGGTCGTTGGGTCGTGCCGCGGACCGCAGAAGGGCATCCGGACCTGCAGGGGAACTGGACCAACGTGACGGTCACCCCGTTCCAACGCGCGGAAGACAAGGGCCCGGTCCTTACCTGGGATGAAGTAGCCGTGCTCGAAGGCAGGGCAGCGGCGCGAGTCGAAAGAGGCGCGCGCGCGAGCGACCCGGACCGGGCAGCTCCGGCCGTCACCGGCAATACCGGCGGCTACAACAATGTCTATATCGATCGCGGCAAGATCGTGGCCATCGTCGACGGGCAACCCCGCAGCTCGCTGCTGACGACTCCCCCGGACGGGCGGATACCAGCTATGTCGCCGATGGGCGAGAAGCGCATGGAGGAGTACCGGGCTTTTCGTGCCCAGTTCGGCCGCTACGACAATCCGGAGACTCGGCCGCTCGGTGAGCGCTGCATGATGTCGTTCGGCTCGAGCGCCGGTCCCCCGATGATCCCCAACAATTTCTACAACAACAACTACACGATCGTGCAGACCGCCGACTACGTGATGATCCAGACGGAGATGGTGCACGACACGCGGATCATCCGGTTGGGCGAGCCCGGTCGGCTGCCCGAGCACATGCGTCCATGGATGGGCGACTCGTGGGGTCATTGGGAAGGCGACGTGCTCGTAGTCGAGACGACCAACATCAATCCGATGCAGACGTTCAGCCGCTTCCCGCCTTCGAAGGATCGCAAGGTGACGGAGCGCTTTTCCCGGGTCGACGAGGAGACTATCCTCTACGAGTTCACGATTGAGGATCCCGCGTATTCAGAGCTTTGGGGCGGTCAGATTCCGTTCAAGGCTTTCGACGACTTGCTGTACGAGTACTCTTGCCACGAAGGGAACTACGCGCTGGATAACATTCTCCGGGGCGCACGCTATCAAGAGAGGCAGGGAAACCAGCCCGAACAGAGGTGAGAATCATGCGATCAAGATCCGTTCTTTGCACAGCAGCAGTCGGCGCCTTGGCGCTTGTCATGTACGCGGTCCCGGCGGTGGCGCATCACGCCTTCGGTGCCGAGTTCGACGCGGACGCACCGATTCAGCTCACGGGTGAGATCGTGAAGCTCGAGTGGGTGAACCCTCACTCATGGATTCACATCGAGATCACGAATGATGACGGCTCGAAGGAAGTGTGGATGGTCGAGGGCGGCACGCCCAATGTGCTCGTGCGACGCGGCCTCCGACGTGAGTGCTTGCCCATCGGGACTACGCTCGTCGTCGACGGCTTTCAGACCAAGGACCTCACGCTCAAGCGTGCCAACGGCCGCGACGTGACGTTTCCAGACGGCAGGAAGTTCTTCCTAGGCTCGTCGGGAACCGGTGCGCCCGACGACGGGGCAGAGCAGCGGGGGCGCGGGACCGAGGGGAGATGCTGAGGCACGCATCTGTAGGGACATCTATCGCGTGAGGCGTAGGCGCGGTACTGGGACCGGGCGAGCGGCAATCGCAGCGTCGATTGCCGTTCTTCTGGCCAGTGCCGCGCTTCCGTTTACTCTCGTGGCCCAGGAGCCGGAACCGGAGCCGGATTCGGTGCCCTTCGCACGGCGTGTCGGCACCATGAGCGACCTCATGGTGCAGATCATCTACCCGGCTTCGGACGCGATTTTCTACATCACCACGCGGACGCCCACCAGCTCCTCCGAATGGACCGCGCTCGAGGGCACCACGCTGATGTTGGCCGAGTCGGCGAACCTGCTCATGATGCCGAGCCGGGCCAGAGGCCGCGAGCAATGGATGGAAGACGCCAAGCTGCTACTCGAGGTCGGCGAGGCGGCGTTCTGGGCCGCCAAGGAAAAGGACGTGGCAGCGCTCGAGGCCCTGAACGACCAGCTTTACCGGTCCTGCGTGCAGTGCCACCGGAACTTTCGAACTGGCTACGGGAGACGTCGCTGATCATGAGAGTCTTGCTCGCGCTCTGTCTTGCAGCGCTTCCCGCGACCCTATCCGCCCAGCAGGGCGCCCCTGACGGCCAGTGGCCCGTCTATGGCGGCGATGCTGGCAGCACGAAGTACTCGGCGTTGGATCAGATCCATGAGGGCAACGCGGATCAGGTAAGCGTCCTTTGGCAGTGGAACTCCCCGGACAATGCGTTGGCCGGCCTGAATCCGTCTCCCAGCTCCTCTGGTTTCGGGGCGAACTCGGGCCTCAGCGTCGCCGCCTTCAAAGCCACGCCGATCATGGTGGACGGCGTGCTCTACATCCGCACGTCGCTCAGCCTGGTAGCCGCGATCGACGCGGCTTCCGGCGAACAACTCTGGGCTTTCGACCCCAAGAGCTATGAGGCGGGTCGCCCCACGAATCTCGGATTCAACTCACGCGGCGTGGCGCATTGGTCCGAGGGCGCGGAGAGCCGGATCTTCCTGGCCACGGGCGATTCTCGCCTCTGGGCGCTGGATGCCGCCACCGGCGCGCCCGTGGCAGGTTTTGGCGGTGACGGAAGCGTAGACCTCAAGAGTGGACTTCGCCGTGAGGTGGACGGACGTGCCTATCAGGTCATATCCCCGCCGCTGGTCGTGGGCGACGTAGTGGTCGTCGGGTCCTCGATCTTCGACGGTCCACGCTACAAGACTGCGGATCCGGGTGACGTGCGGGCCTTTGATGTGCGCACAGGAGAGCTGCGCTGGGCCTTCCACACCGTGCCGCAGGCTGGGGAGCTCGGCATCGACACCTGGGAGGACGACTCCTGGCAATACACCGGCAATACCAACGTTTGGTCGATCATGAGCGCCGACTTGGAGCTAGGGTACGTGTACCTGCCGATCGGCACGCCGACCAACGACTGGTATGGCGGACACCGTCTCGGGGACAACCTCTTCGCAGAAAGCCTGGTGGCGGTCGAGGCTGCGACGGGCCGGCGGGTGTGGCACTACCAACTCGTGCACCACGGGGTTTGGGACTACGACATACCTGCGGCTCCGACGCTGATCGACATCACCGTGGATGGGCGGGCCATCAAGGCTGTGGCACAGGTGACCAAGCAGGGATTCGTGTACGTCTTCGATCGCGTGACCGGCGAGCCTGTCTGGCCCATCGAGGAGCGGCCGGTGCCGGCGTCGACCGTTCCGGGTGAACGACTGTCACCGACGCAACCGTTTCCCACGCGGCCTGCAGCGTTCGAGCGACAGGGGATCACTGTCGATGACCTCATCGACTTCACGCCCGAGCTCCGTGCCGAGGCGGAGGCCCTTCTCGAGAACAACGATTATGGTGGGCTCTACCATCCGCCGTCCGAGCGGGGAACGCTCAATCTCCCCGGCTGGGCCGGGGGCGCGAATTGGCAGGGTGCGGCGGTCGATCCTACCAATGGCATGATGTACGTGCCTTCGCGCACGAACCCGATCACCGTGCGGCTGGTGGAGGCTGATGCGGCTCGGTCCGACTTCCGCTACATGAGAGGACGCGGCGGCTCCCCACTGGGCCCGCGACGGCTTCCGTTGGTGAAGGGCCCACACACACGGCTGACCGCGATAGATCTCAACACTGGTGAGCACGTCTGGCAGATTCCCATTGGTGACGGAATCCGCTCGCGCGTGATCGACATGGGGATTCCGGATCCCGGGCCGCAGGGCGGCGGCGCCTATACTGGCCCGCTTCTGACCGAGACGCTGCTCTTCATCGGTCACGGCGGGGCCCGAGACGGCGCCCAGGGTGGGCCGGCCATGCTCGTGCTGGACAAGGAGACGGGGGAGACTCTGCAACACCATCGACCTTCCGTTCCTGCCGACCGGGACACCCATGACCTACATGTCGGGCGGGCGTCAGCTCATCGTGGTGGCGTTTGGCAGAAGCGAAGAGGCCGGCCTCCTCGCGCTGGCGCTCAACTAGGAGTGGCGCTGGCCCTGGACGCGCGGACGCCATGACACACCCGCAGGGGTTCCAACCGGAGGCGTTCCGACCGGAGTCGTTGGCGACCTTCGATTCCGAGAAGATGGGGAAGAGCACGATCTTCAGGTCGGAGCGCGTGCTCGTTGGACTCAATGCTTTCGAGCCGGGGCAGGAGCATCGTCTGCACACCCACGCGGGCATGGACAAGGTCTATCATGTGCTCGAGGGTCGCGGGCTATTTGTGCTCGAGGACCGTGAATTGGAGATGGAAGCGGGCATGATGCTCGTGGCGCCCGAGGGCGTCCCGCACGGTATTCGAAATACGAGCGACGATCGACTGTTGGTGCTCGCGATCATGGCGCCGGCCCCCTGAACTGGGCCTCCACCCGCGGGCGCGTCGGCCCACGGGCGGAGCGTCGTCTCAGTCACGACTCGGCCAGACGACCCCTTGGTCCCGAGGCGGTGAGCCCAGGCCCATGAACACGAACTTCTGCAGCCGTTTGCCCTCGTAGGTCTCCGTTGTGTAGAGGTTGCCCTGCGAGTCAGTCGCGACGCTGTGCACTCCGTAGAACTGGCCCGGCTGACGTCCTCCGTCACCGAACGTTGTGAGCACCTCGAGAGACGCACGATCCAGGACGTGGATCTTCTTGTTGGAACCGTCTGCCAGGTAGAGGAACCGCTGCTCGACATCGCTCGAGAATGCGAGGTCCCAAGCCGAGCCCGAGCCCAGGGTCTCGGGCGCGACAAAGCCCTCGGTCACGTAAGTGCCGTCTCGCTGGAAGACCTGAATGCGGTCGCCCGCCCGGTCACATACGTAGACCAACCCGTCGTGTGAGATCTGCGCGCAGTGAACCGGGCTGCGGAACTGTTGGGCTGGTGGATCGTCGGGACTATACGGCGGCAGAGGCGCGTCGTCCGGGACATTACCGTATGCGCCCCAATGTCGTATGAACTCTCCGGTGGAAGCGTCGAGCACCGCGATTCTGCGATTACCGTACCCGTCCGCGACGTAGGCCTCGTTTGTTTCCTCGTCAATCGTCACCTCTGCGACCCGCCAGAAGTGCTCCCTGTCGTTGCTTCCCGCACGCATGCGAGGCTGGCCCACCTGCATGAGAAACGTTCCATCCCGAGTGAACTTCAGGATGTGCGAATCCTCCGCGCCGTTTCCGCCGATCCAGACGTTGTCCATGGCGTCGACCGTGATGCCGTGGTTGGACTGCGGCCAATCGTAGCCCTCACCCGGTCCGCCCCATGAGCCGACCAGATTCCCTTCCTGGTCGAATTCCAGAATGTTCGGCGCGGGCAGGCAGCACTCGGTGGTAGGCGGATCGAGTGTCGCTCCAAGCTCGTTGGCGGCGTTGAACGTGGTCTGTCGATGGATGATCCAGATATGGTCGCGCGAGTCCACCGACACACCGATCGTGGAGCCCAGAATCCAATGATTCGGTAGTGGCTTTGGCCACAAGGGATCGACTTCGAAGATCGGGACTTCGCCGCCCTCCGCCTGAGCCACCTCGGCGCGTTCGTCCATGCATGCCGATGCCACGCCCAGCACGAAGATGAGCGCCACGCCCACGGCAACGATCACTACATCGCTTCTTCGAATCATGGTTCCTCCTTCGTGATGGCTTTACCGCGCGAGCGGGTCGGGCCTCAGCTGAAAATGCACGACTTTGCTAGAAGTGCCCTTGCCGGTCTCGAGATGGAAGGGCGCCCGCGTGCTGTACGTCGCCCACACGCCCCTTCCTTTCCAGCCGGCGTCCGCATCGTCGATGCGGCCATCCATCCACTTGGTGTAAAACCCGAGCGGGTAGGGCACGCGCAGCACGACCCACTCACCGTCCTGCAGCGCGAGCAGGCCTTCGGCTCCGTTGCCGGTGTTGATGGGCACGCCTTCGCCCAGCCCCAGAGTGTTGAACTGGTCCACCCACGTGTAGTAGCTGGACTCGGCGCTGCCAGAGTCCGTCAGGCCCTTTAGTTGTGGCACGGGCTCCGGATAGAGGGTCCATCCCTCTGGGCAGTGAGGCCCAATCGCCTTCGGTCCGTTGAGAGGCCCCAGGCACTTGGTGCGATCGAAGCTCGCCATGTGCCCGCTCGCTAAAGCGCTCCAGAAAATTCCGTTACGATCGATGTCTCCGCCGCGCGGCGAGTAGCCCTGCACTGGAACGTCCGGGTTGCCCCAAGGTGGTTGGAAGAACTCCGTGAGACCGGTCGCCGGGTCGAAGCGAACGACGCCTCCCGGGAATCCCAGAGACGTGCCCCAGATCGAGCCGTCGACGGGGTTGTAGGCCACAGCGTAGTAGCCCGACGTGATGCGCTTGTCCTTACTCGGGTCGATTGGCTCGTTCGGCTCGACCCACTCGTCCTGCTTGCCGTTGCCGTTGGTATCGAGAATGAGCGGAGACCAGCCCTGCGACGCTTCTTCGTCTCCGGTCTCGTCGTACATCTTGGTGTTCAGCCAACCGATGACCTGCCCTCCGCCGCTCGTCCAGAGCGTGTTGTTGTCGTCTTCCGCGAACATCAGGTGATGCGTGCTGAAGCATGTGCTGATGAGCGAAAACTCTTCTGTGACCGGATCGAACATGGCGAGGTTTCGGCCGGTTCGTGTGGTCGGGAAGAGCTGCGCCGACGGATGGTCGGAGCCCTCGCGGCAGAACGCCGGATTCTGGAAGCCGCGAACCCTCGAGGTAATCCAGACGCGCGCGCGATGATCGAGCATGGGGTTGTGCACGTTCGCACGGCTGTCCCAAATCGATTCGTCTCCCCAGTACGGCGACGACATCATCGGTGGCCCCGATGCGACCGGCGTGTCGGGATCGCGCACGGGCACCGGCACCTCGCTGCTGGCGTGACGCACCGGATCCAGGACAGGCAGGTAGTCCGCGCTGGCCTCGAGCGCGCCGTAGATCTTTCCGCCCGAGTTGACGGTGGGGTCGCGTTTGTCTGTGGACACCTGGTCGTGCAGATAAGCCTTGGGATCAGCCCAGTCCCATTGGGAGATCACGATGTTGCGCTCCACGCCCGACGGCCGCGGCGGTGCGGGCGGAACTTCGCCCGCGACGATTCGGTCCGTCCAGTCGGCGAACATGTCGAGCCCCGCCTCCAGGCCCATCCGGCTGAGCCCGCTGATCATGCTGCCGCCGGCTTGTCCGGATTGGATGCGCCGTTCCCATCCGGCTGCGGTGGTCGCGAATTCACCGAGCTGCGACGGAATTTCCCGAGTAGCCTTGGTGCCGAGCTGGTGACACGCGGTGCAACCACCGGACTTGAGGTAGCGGATCCATTGGGCCTGGCTTTCCATGGCCGGAGAGATGCCGTTGCCTTCGGGCCCCGTGCCCGGGAATTGATCCTTTTCGGGTACGCTGATGAGCGAGAGCCAATAGCCTGCCGGGTAGTATTGAGCCGCGGCGTGAGGGTCCGGCGCGATGACCGCCGTGAGGTCATGCGTGTTTCCGGGCGTGACCGACTGCTTCTCCGAGTCGATGAGCCCATAACCGCGCACCCAGACGTCATAGGTCGCATCGGGCAGGTCCGGCAGTACGTAGCGGCCGTCGTCGTCCGTCACGACGATCCTGTTGAAGGTCGTGGGCAGGTCGGTGGTCTCCGCGATGACCCACACGCCCGCCTCGGGTCCGTTGGGACCGGTGACGACGCCACCGATGTCGTCGTCGTCGATGGCTACATCGCCGCCGGCCTGCTCACAGGCCGTCAGTCCCATCAGCGCCGCGCCCGCGACGAGTGCGATGCCGGCGATGCTTCTCCGAGAGCTGACTCTTCCCGCCATGCTTCCTCCTCGTGACGTGCCGTTTCCGCAAGAGACAGTTCGAGCAGGGTGCGCACCAGGGTATGGGTCGTCTAGCGTCGCGTTCGTGGCTGGGGATCTGGAGCACGATCCCGACACCGACGGCTGTCTATTCCTTCCAAGTCATGCCCGGCTTCTCCTAAAGAACGAGTGTCTGCCAACGTGGAAACGTGGCGAAGATCACTGCAACGACGGTTGCGATCCAAAGCACGACTTTCGTGCGGGAGCGTACCTCGGGCTCCGCGCACTGCTTTCCTGGAATGCAAGCGTTCCTCTCCTCTCAGTCGAGCAGCACGAAACCCAGGACCAGGAAAAAGGCGGTCGCCCCCAGGAAGTATGGTCGCAGCGGCTCAAATGCTGAGAGTCCCGCTCCCGAGACGCCGATGGTAACCGCGAGCACGGGCCCCGCACAGCAAAGCGCGGAGCCGGCGGCCGCGACGACGCCCGTCGCTCCCGGCAAACTCGCTCTCATCGAGTTCTTCATTCGACCTCCGGCACGTCTTCGCATCAGGGGACCGACTTGGGCGGTCCGCGTCGACGCACCCTGGGCCTTGACGGTGCTCTCGTGCCCCCCAACTGTGGAACCCCCCAGCGTAGCCGGCGTGTTCTCAGGCCGGTTCAGGGCGTGAATCAATCGCACGAGTGGAGGAACACAATGAAGAGCTTCATCCTTGCCGTCGCCTGCCTGCTCACGGTCGCAGCGAGCGCAGAGGCGCAGAGCGCGATCGACATGGCGTTGGCGGCGGCGCCTGCAAGGGCAAGGGAAGGCACCACGGTCATCAAGTGGAATGCCGACCACACATACGAGACCCTCCAGCAGGGTACCAACCAGCTGGTTTGTTACGACCGGTCCTCGGAGCGTGGTCGCAGGCCTTTCGCCGTGCAGTGCACCAACCTGGCGAACCTCGACCGCGTTGCGCAGAACCGGCGCTTCCGGGCTGCCACGACCGACCGTGATTCGGAGACGGCCATGATCAGGGCCGCCGAGGCGAACGGCACACGGGCTGAGGTGGCGTACGGTTCGATGTTCATCGCCATGTCCGGTCCTGATATGGCGAGCGCAGGCACCCATACCACGATTGCCGTGCCGGGCGCGACCGCAGCATCCACCGGCTTCCCAACCTCGCGGGAGGGGGGCGGCGCCTATCTGATGGAGGCAGGCACGGGCGGTGCGCATATCATGGTACCTGGTCGCTAGCTCGAGCGGCATTTTCAGGGGCCCCGCGGCGCTTGTTTACGCGGCGGGGCCCTTTCGCGGCGTACCACCTCCAACGGGCTGCTAGACCAGCGGCCCCGCCGGCTCGAAGTTCTGCTCGAGGGATATTCTTACGTCTTGGGCCGCAAATCCGTAGCTGCCATCGAGGTTGATACGCACCGGCAAGGGGCCGATCCTGGCTTGCCCGACGCCGATCGGTCCGCTGGACGGGGTCGACACACCAGCGGCCCCTCCACCCAATAGCGCCAGCGCGGATTGTCCTTCCACGGGCAGTACGCTGCCCAAGACCTCGATGGGCCTGCGTCGGTTGTTTCCAGGCCGCGCCGGATAGGCGTTGGCTAGCTTGAAGGCCATGATCTCGGCCTCTCCAACCTCGTCGGGGCTCTCGAGATGGAACTGCGCGTGCGTGAGCATCGTCAAGTGCGGGGGAGTGGCCAAAGGTGCGGTTCCTGTCAGCCCGACGCAGCGTGCGGCAGCCTTCGCCAGGATCCTGTCCAACAGGTCGACGGCAAGTCGCTTCGTCATTCCGATGCTGCCGAACGCCCCTCGCAGCTCTCCCTGGAAGTCGCTCTGGATGGCCGTTTCGATGGGAATCACCGAAGACCCGTTCGGCTGTTGCCATTGCAGCCGTTCGAGCGAGATCAGGAAGTAGCCTGGGTCGATCTCGTACACGCCTTCTGGGTTCAGCCGCACGCCTCCGGTGCGTCCGATCGGCCCCACCTCGACTTCCAAGTCAGGAAAGAACTTGCGCAGGTGCCGCGCGAGCTTGTCGATGACGTACTCGCCCTCGGGGAGGTCAGCCACCGGAAAGCCGTTGAAGCTGATCTCTGGGATAAACAGCTTGAAGCCCGAAATCTCGGGCATGAAGGGCCTCAAATAGTTACCGGAGACCTCGGTCACCACGCCGTCCTTGACCGAGAACTGAAAGGCGTGGGTCACGCCAAGACCGTCCCCTTGAGCCGGGTCCAGATTCTGGAGGTAGTTAGTGAACAGCTCCGGCTCGAATCCTGTTGGAATCTGGTCCGTTCGCGGGATCTTGAGATCGACCGGCCCGACGAATTGATTGTCTTGGGAGAAGTCGATGAGTGGTGTAAAGCTTACGATGTTCGTGACTGCCCCGGGGCTGCTGGAGATCACGCCTACGAGGAGTATGCTCGAGTATTGGTCGAGGATCGCGATCCGCTCGAAGTACCCGTCCACGCCCACCTGTCTGTCGCCGATGACGTGGACGAGCGCGACTCCTCCACCCGACGCTGGGCAGCGACGCGACGCGCTCGCCGTAACCATCGGAGACTCGCTCTACCTGATCAGCGGCACCGTGGCCGGCGAACCTACAGCGCGGGTCGACGTGTTTACCGGGTACTAGGCGCGAGACATCGGCTACCGGGTTTTCGGACGGTCCACCTGAAGTGGGATGATGTCCGCGTTCCACTCGTCGTCCCCCAGCAGATGCTCCACGAAATACTCCGCTCGTAGCCAAAACCAGTAGTCGCCCATATTGCCGTAGCCGTGCCGTTGGCCGGGGAAGACGAAGAAGTCGAAGCGCTTGTTCGCCTTGATCAGGGCCTCGGCCATCCGGAAGGTGCCCGCGTGGTGAACGTTGTTGTCGATATCGCCCGTGGTGAGCAATAGGTGTCCCTTCAGGTTTGCCGCGAGGTCCGAGTTCTTGTCGATGTCGAACTCGAAGCTGACGTTCCCCTCGTCATCGACGACCTCTTTCACGCCGTCGTGGGTCTCGGACCAGTTACGGTTGTACACGTCGTTGTTGTGGTTGCCCGAAGACGACACGGCGACCTTGAAGAAGTCGGGGTAGACGAGCATGGCCGCGGTCGACATGAAACCGCCACCCGAGTGCCCATAGATGCCGACGCGATCCAGATCGATGAAGTCGTGGCGGTCCGCGAGCTGCTCGAGCACGGCCTTTTTGTCATCGAGGCCGTAGTCCCGAAGGTCGCCATACCCGTAGTTGTGATACCACTTCGAGCGGTCCGGATTGCCTCCCCGGTTTCCGAGCGTGACGACGATCATGCCGAACTGCGACAGGGCCTGCTCTGACGGGTTCGTGCTGAAGAATTTCGAGACCGACTCGGTCTGCGGGCCTGGATACACATAAGCCACGATCGGGTATTTCTTGCTCGGGTCGAAGTCGTAGGGCTTGTACATCACCCCATAGATGTCGGTCGAGCCATCGGCCGCTTCCGCCTTGAAGGGCTCCGGGAACTGATAGCCCGCCGCCAAGAGTGCGCTGAAGTCAGCTTCTTCCAGGTCCAGGACCTTCTGCCCTTGTGCGTTGAAGAGCGCCGAAGCCGGCGTAGTGTTCACGCGCGAGTAGCTGTCGACAAAAAAGCGGCGGGACTCGCCGCTGCTGAAGCGGTGCTCGAACTCTCCGGGGTTGAGCAGCGTGACACCCGAGCCGTCGAGGTTCACTCGGTACAAGTGCTGATAATACGGGTCCTCTCCGTCTTCCCGTCCTTGCCCAGTGACGAACAGGTAGCCGCGGTCCTCGTCCACTCCGACCATTCCGTCCACGTGCCAGGGCCCCTCGGTCAGGCGACCGACGAGCGTTCCCTCGGATGTGTACCGGTAGATGTGCGCCCAACCGTCGCGCTCCGACCACCAGAGTAGATCGTCGTTGTCGAGCTGGATCGGTGTGCGCGTCTCCATGTAGGTATTGAGCCGATCCGCGATGACGGGCCTGACGGTACCGGTGGACGTATTCGCGATCATCACGTCGGTGCGCTTTCGGTCTCGCGAGATCCGCGTGAACCAGAGCTCGTCCGAGTTGTCGGAGAGCCATTGAGACTGACGCGCTTCGTCCGAGTCGGGGTAACGAAACTGCTGATCGTTGATGATCGACATGAGCTGATCCTGCCAAGGATCGTCGTCGACCTTCACCATCGTGCGCGCGGCGAGATCGTAGATCAGGATCTCACTCTGGGTGACGGTATCCTCTCCGGGCATGTCGTATTTGTACGTCTCGAGCTCCGGTCGCTTGTTCCCTGTGACGTGCACGACCCAAAGGTCGCTAACCTCTCTCTGGTCGCGTCGAACGAGCGCTAACCGCTGCGAGTCTTTCGACCACGAGATCCCGGCGCGCTTGCGGTCGTCCATGTTCTCCTCGGAGGAGACGTTGGTCTCGCCGCGACCGCTCGAGTTGGCCGCGTAGCTGTAGTACGGCTCGCCGTCCGTCGTGAGCTGAACCTCCTCGACGTCGACGTCGTCTTCGGCGTCGTCGGCTTCATCGCCGCTTTCCCCCCGGCGGGCGTCGAGGATGCTCGCGTAGTCCTCCCCGGTCATCATCCAGAGATCGTGATGCTTCGCGAAGACCACGGTCTCGCCGTCCGGTGAGACGCTGGCCCACGAGGGGTGATCGTTCGGGGCCTCGTAGTCTTCCAGTTCTCGGAGGGTCTGTGTCGACACCGTGTACTCGAAGTGATGCATCCTCTTCTTCGTCTGCGGTCGCTCGGAGCGGTCCTCTTCCTGATCCTGCTCCTCGTCCTCCTCGTCCTCCTCGTCCTCCTCCGCGTCGTCTTCGACGTCCTCGTCCTGGGAGGACTCGACATCGAAACGGAACGTGTCTTCGTCCACGAAGCGGATGCTGCGGATCGGTAGGTGCTGCCCATCCCAGGGATCTAGAGTGATGCGGGTGAGCTCGGCCGCGATGCGATCGTTATCGAAGAGCTGACTCTTGGTGCTGCGAACCGGATCCACGATGTAGTAGAAGGACCCATCGGCATTCTCCCACTCATACCAGAACTTCTCGCTGCCCTCGATCCAGCGCGGTGAAACGGTCGTGCTGTGAACCAGATCGCGGATCTTGTACGGGGCGAACCGGGCCGCGAGATCGAAGTTCGCCGATCCTGGACCGCCCACGTAGATCGATCCGGCTTCCTGCGCCGAGGCCGGTAGCATGGGCACGAGGACGAGTGCGAGGACCAATGACACTAGGCTGAGCCGCGAATGGGCGGTGCGTAGGGATGCGTGCATGTGTACAGGCTCCAGCGAGTGATGGGGGACGACCGCAAGAGGGGGCCGATGAGGCGGCTCGGCAATGGGCCATGGCGTCCTCTCACACCTGCTCACGGACCTTCTTCGCGTCCTCTCGCACCGGCCGCTCGCGCTTTCTTCGGCGGAGTCGGCGCGAGCTTTTCGAGATCGATCAGTCCCGCGTCGGGCGCAGCACCTGCGGGCACGTGTTCCGGGCTGGAGTCCGCCGCCAGCGTGTAGTGGATACGGTCGAAGTCCTGCTTGTGAGGCAGCCGCTCCGCCTGCAGCTACGCCAACGGCAGTCCCAAGCCCCCGCTAAGAACCAGACGATCCCCCCTCCCTCAGCCGCTCGAGAAACCGCCCAGGCCGCTGCCCGGTCATCTCACCATTCTCGAGGACCGCCACACCACCCACGAAGACATGCAGCACGCCTGTCGAGTAGTGATGCGGATCGGTGTAGGCAGCCTGGTCTTGGATCGTACCGAAGTCGAAGAGCACCACATCCGCGATCGCGCCTTCTCGGAGCAGTCCACGCTCGCTCTGACCCATCCACACAGCGGGCAACGCCGTCATCTTTCGCACGGCCTCCTCGAGGGTGAGCACTCCTTCGTCCCGTACGTACTTGGCGAGGACGCGTGGGAACGAGCCGTAGCTGCGCGGGTGCGGGAAGCCGACCCCCGGCTCGACGAGATCGCCGTCGGTCTCGAACATCGCGGTCGGGTGGCGCATGATCCGGATCACGTCCTCCTCGGCCATGCCTTCGAAGATGCCGATGAAGCCACCCTCGAGCTGCAGTTCGATCATGGCCTCGACCGCTTCATTCACCGTGGTCGGACGACCGCGCTCCGTGAGGTAGTCGGCCAGGGTCCTTCCCTGCAGCTCCGGGTGTGAGTCCACGTTCCTGAACTGAATGCTCTCCGGGCCCGATCCGGTCTGTTGCAGGAAGATCGTGCGCATTTCGGAGACCATCAGGCGACGGGTCGCCGGGTCGTCAACACGACTCTGGAATGCACCGGGACCGTCGGCCAACGCCCACCCCGGGAACAGGATGTCGGAGTAGGTGCTGAACGCCGTGTACGGATACACGTCGTGCACGACCTCCTGCCCCGCAGCAACAGCCGAGTCCAGCATCGCCAACGTCTGCTCGGTCCCCCCCCAATGAGCGGCTCCCGTCACCTTGTGATGGTTGACCTGAACCGGAATGCCCGCTCGTCGTCCGACCTCGAGCGTCTCGCTGATCGACTCGAGAACGCGTACGCCCTCGTCGCGCATGTGCGTCACGTAGATCCCGCCGTAGGGCGCAGCGACCTCGGCCAGCGCGACGATCTCGTCGGTGCCTGCGAACACGGCGGGTACGTATTCGAGTCCCGTGGAGAGTCCGAGGGCGCCTTGCTGCATGGATGAGTCGACCAGCGCGACCATCCACGCCAACTCCTCGTCGGTTGGCGGACGGTTCTCCAGCCCCATGACCCGCTTCCTGATCCAGGTATGGCCCGCAAACAGCCCCACGTTGGGCGCCATGCTCACCCGAGCCATGTAGGCATCCATCGGGAACGGCTGATCCTGGCTGTGGAGGGGCGCGAGGATGGTGGTGATACCCTGCCGAATGAAGTTCTCGGCGTCAGGGTGCTCTTCGAGCGTGACCAGATGCGCGTGATTGTCCCAAAAGCCCGGCGCGACCACGAGCCCGGTAGCATCGACCACTCGGCCCGTACGTGTGGCGGAGAGATCGGCTCCGATGGCGACGATCCGGTCTCCCCGGATCGCGACATCGGCCACGTACCCAGGCGCTCCCGTACCGTCGACGACGGTCCCTCCCTGGAGTAGCAGATCATACTCCGCGGTGTCCGTGCAGCCCGTGGCAAATGCCCCCACGGCGATCACCGTGAGGGTCAGGCACGCTCGCCGAACGGAACCGGCGGACTCAGAGGCTCCCGATACGTCGGCCCGGCTGCCGGTCCTCACGGTGCCTCCGGAATCAGGCGCAGCGACGTGAGTCCCCCCTCCGGACCGAGCGACACGAGCACACGGAAGCGTTGGGCGCCGTACCACGCCCAGTACTGAAGCGACACATCGTCGCCCACCGGCTGCCTGTCCAGGAGTTCCATGCGATCCGGTTCGCCCATGCCCTGAAGCTGGGCAGTGAGTGCGGCCCGAATGCGCGGGAAGACCGTCTGGCGGAGGAATGCGAAATCGTCCAGGACGAGCTCGCCTCGGGCAATCTTCGCCAGCATCCCCCGGACATACTCGGTCGCCTCCGGATCTGGATCCGCGATCGGGGTCGACGGAGGTGGAGCGCGCTCAAGCGACGGATTCAGTAGCGCACCAATCGTGTTCGGAAGCCCGGCGACGTCAAAGCTCCGGGCATTCGCCAGAACGATCACCGCAAGATCGTCACCGATGAATCGAGTGAACTGCGTGGAGAACCCCTGCCAGTTTCCCCCGTGTTGCTGCACGGTCTGACCCCCGGCCTCCTCCAGGAACCAGCCGAATCCGTACGGATAGCTTCGCCCGCTGTTCAACGTCATCGGGTTCAGGATGAGGTCCCAGCTTGGCTCACTCAGGATGCGACGATTCGCGACGACATCGTTCCACGCGATCATGTCGTGGAGGTTCAGGAGCATCGAGCCGTCGGCCGTGGTGTTCGTCATGGGAGCGACGTAGCCCGCGTTCCGCCAGCCGTCCGCGACGGGCAGGTATCCCCGCGCACGATGCGGCACGACGTCACTCTCCGTGTTGATCCGGATGGTCGGCATCCCCGCAGGACTGAAGATGCGCTCCCGGAGGAACTCCCAATACGGCATACCGGCAACGCGGCTCATCACCACGCCGAGCATGGCGTACCCGGTGTTCGAGTAGTTCCAGCGATCCCCCGCGGGGAACTCGAGTTCGAGCCCCGAGGCCATCATTACCAGATCCTCCTCGGTGTAGTTCGTCTGGTAGTCGAACCCTTCACTCGTGTAGTCGGGGATGCCCGAGGAGTGCGTCAGGAGATGGTGGATCGTGATGGGCTGCCATGTCTCCGGGGCTTCGGGCAGGTACTCCGTCACGGAGCCGTCCAGGTCGAGAAGACCGTCTTCCACCAAGGCCATGATTCCCGCCGACGTGAACTGCTTGCCCAGTGAACCGGACTGGAACAACGACTCGGTGGTGACCGATGCGTCCGTCTCGAGATTCGCGATACCGAATCCCTTCGCGAGAAGGACCTCCCCCTTCCGGACCACGGCGAGTGCGATGCCCGGAATCCGTCCGTTGTCCATCGTGCTTCGCACGAGGTCTTCAATCTCGGACACGACGGCGCCCGGCTCATCGGCACGTCGCAGAGACCAGGGCATCGGCAGGGGTCGCTGCCTGGGCCAGACCTCATCGAGTGTCTCGCCTCGATAGACCACCCCGTTCTTCATGACGTACGCGATCGCCTGGGTCGCCGCGATGTCCTCGAGGGGATTTCGGTCGAGCACCACGAGGTCAGCGAGCTTGCCCGGCTCCACACTCCCGAGGTCCTGCGCATACCCGATCGCTTCGGCGCCGAACAGCGTCGCGACCCGGAGAACGTCGTGATTGCTGATGCCTCCACGCGCGAGCAACCCCATCTCCCAGTGATTGGAGAGCCCCTGGGCCTCGCCATGCCCTCCCATCGCCACGCGTCCGCCTGCTCCAAGAATCGCATCCGCCCCGGCGGCGACCTCTTGGTCGTTGTAGTCCTCAGGAGGGAACCAAAGAACCCGTGAGGAGGAGCGCGCGTATAAGCTCCCGTCCGCGAACCAGCGACTCAGTTTGGCGTTCTCGTGCGGTCTCTCCTCGGCCAGCAGTCGGTAGACGGGCAGAGCTCCCCCGAACGCCACCACGAGCGTGGGTGTGTACGTGATTCCCGTGCGTGCCACGAGTTGAACTAGATCGTCGTGGATCGGCGCGACTGGAAACGCGTGCTCGAGGCCGCTGAAGCCGTCTATCGCATACGTGAGGTCCGCCTTCGTGTCGGCTCCTCCCTCCGTGGTCGGCATCATCTCGAGCTCGCGGGCAGCCTGGATCAGCGCCTGACGCTCGCCGCGTGGGCCGGCCATATACCACTTGAGAAGGTGAGTCCCGAAGCCGTCCCGATACGGCTCGATCACACGCCGGGCTTCGTCGGGAGAGGTGAAGGTCCCCTGCGAGAAGAGCCCAGGTCCCGTGGAGAACACCCGCGGAGCGGGCACGCCGTCGACCGCGATCAGGTCCGAGAGTCCGAAGATGTCGGGCGACGACTGAGGATTGCGAAGTGTCGTGATTCCGTATGCCAGATTGGCGAAGGAGACCGTCGACTCGGGCTCCGGTAGCTCGCCGCTTGCCGTGAAGTGAGCGTGCACGTCGATGAAGCCGGGCACCACGTACTTCCCGCTCATGTCGAGCTCGGTGGCGCCCGCAGGAACGTCGATGGAGCCGGTCGGCCCCACGCCCAGAATTCGGTTGCCCTCGACGACCACGTCGGCGTTCTCGACGACTTCGTACCCGTTCATGGTCACGACCGTCGCACCACGCAGCACGACGGCACCCGCAGGTATCGCGCGGGGAAGTGATACGTCGAGTTGCGTCACCGACGGTGCTGCAGTCGGGGTCGCGACGCGAAGTGTCTGGAGCCGGACCCCAGCGATCGCCGACACACTTCCGCCGTCCCCGGACCATGCCACGAGGCCGGGACGGTCGGCGCTGACCGCCATGGGCACGGGCGATGTCAGTTCGCCGCCGTCCAGTCCCTGGGGCGGAGTCTCGAAGAGCTGAGTGGCCGGACCGCCGATGGCCATCACGTGGGCCCCGTCGGGGCTCAGCCGCAACTCGCCACGCCCACCATCGGGGCCGAGCCGGGCCTCGAGACGTCGGTCACTTCCGTCGAGAGCGACGGAGATGAGCGTCGGGCCCGCCAGGTACACGCGGTCGGACGACGGACCGAAGTGCGGCCTGCGGCCACCGTCAGCGGCCATCAACCGGCGTGGCGTACCACCTTCGGACGGGACGACCACAACCTCGGCGTCGGGGGGCACGGCTCCCTGCCCCGGACCAGAGGAAGCCAAGGCGGATCCGAGCGGAGCCCGGAGCGCGACGATGGAGTTCCCGTCCGGGGTCCACGCCGGGTCAGCCCATAAGGCCGCGCTGTCGGAGACTCGGATCGGCTCCCCTGAACCGTCGGCCTGCGCCTTCCACAGATGGCCTCCGGATTCGTCCCAGGTCACGAAGCTCACCCAGCGCCCGTCCGCAGACCACGCCGGCATGAACTCCCGCGGCCGGACCGAGGCCGTCAGACGTCGCGGCTCGGCGCCGTCCGGACCGGCGAGCCAGATTCGACCGAGCGCGGAGAACGCCGTGCGGCCATCGGTAGAAACCGCCAGTTGCTGCACTCGGCGAGCCCGCACCGGACCCTGCTCCACCCGGCGAGGGAAATCGAGCCTCGGGGTCACTACCAGTGAGACCTCTGCCTCGAAGGGCACCACCCGATCAGTTCCGTCGTCGAGATCGATCCGATGGATCCGGCCGTTCCAGGCGGCGAACAGCGCTCGACTGTCCGGCGTGATCCCGAAATTGGGTAACACGTCGCGCGTTGCTCGACTTTCCAGCTGATTCCGCTGGATCGGGTATGCGAGCCAGCGCTCAACTCCGGTGTCGAGCTCCCTCACCTTCAAACCCGTCCGGCCGTCTCTGACCGCACCGTAGACGAGCCGTCGCCCATCCGGTGTCACGGCTGGCTTCATTGCGATCGGACTCTCCAGGAGCACCGGCTCGGCCCGCCCGGACTCCTGTGAAAACCTGATGACCCGACTTGACGCCCCATTCCGGCTTCCGTAGGGGCGTGGCGTGAGCGAGGTGTAGTACAGGTCTGATCCGTTGGGGTGAGGGGCGGCACCGTAGGGCCCCGGTGCCGGGGCGGACACGAGCGGCTGAGACGGTCCGTTCTCGTTCTCGACCAGGCGCTCCCCGGCTCCAGACTCGACGTCGAAGCGCCAGATCTCCGCGTAGGAGCTGAAGCCCGCAGACGTGATGACTGTCACATAGATCGCCGAGCCGTCCACGGACCATGCCGGTGAGAGCATCGTTGAGCCTGCCCTATCGGTAAGCCGACGAGGCATCGAGCCGTCCGGCGCGGCGATCCAGACGTTGTCGGAGCCCGACTCGTCACTCACGTACGCGAGGAGTCGACCGTCAGGGGAAAAACGAGGCTGGGATTGAAACGCGCTTCCGGTCAGCACCGGGCGGGCCCGGCCGCCCTCTACAGGGAGCACATACACGTCTCCGAGCAGCTCGAACACTAGGGATCCCCCGTCTGGAGCCACGTCGAGTGAGACCCATGTGCCCTCCGTCGTCGTGAAGGAGATCTGGGTTTCCTGCGCGGCCAGGGGCGAGGCCAGAATCGTCAGCAGGGTGAGTGCGACGGTGGCCGCGAGAGTCCTTCGGGGCATGGACGGATTGCCTTCAGATGAGGTGGGAGACTTCGGTGTCGATTTGGCGGGTCGACGGCGAGCGCGCAACGTAAGCTGGAAGTTGATCAACACAGCCCCCGCCGGTCCGGCCGACGTCTTACAGCGGCTCACTTACAAACTGTGCCAAAGACTGCGTCGTTACCCACCGACGCTCACCGACGCAATTGACGCAGAAACCGAGTATTTCCGACGCAGGCCAACGCTCACCGACGCCAGAAAGTGGCTCCCAAAGCAGCGTGCCGAGGTCGTCCTCGTCCTCTGGGGTCAGTAAGCGAGCCCCGTGTACCACGGTCAGGAAGCGGGTAATCTCCTCGAGTTCCGCACCCGGCACGATGGTGAGCGATCGGATTCCTGCATTGGCGAGCGTGCCTACCAGGCCACGGGCCTGCTCCCTCGTGATGACCTGTTCCCCATCCCAATAGATGCCGTCGGCGCTGATCGCGAGCACCAGGTTAGGGAAGCCGAGCCCAGGTGGCGTACAGAGCCCGCCGCAGCTCATCCCACAGGGCCTTCGCTTCGGGAGCGTCCGCTGGATAGCGAGCGAGGACCTCGAGACCACGCTCGAGGTCCTGTGTGACCAATTGAACGACTGCGGATTCGCTCACTATGCCGATCGCGCGAGGGGGATCCAGGGACTCCGATCCTACAGCGTCGACGGGTTCGTTGGAAGTCGTAGCCTGGTGGCCTCCGCCAACCCGACAGCCCAGGTTGTGGCTTTCACCAGCGCAGTGAGGATCAGGGATGAGCCTACAAAAGCAGTATGCGGGGTATCGGTCTTTCTCCTACCTCGAGGCGGGCGTCGACTACGAGCCTTTCGAGCTAGCGGACGAGGTGGACCGGGTAGCGCCGTATCGCCTGCCACTCAGCGACGAAGAGGAAGCCCGTGTGCGCGACCTCACGCAGCGCCTTCTGTTCGTGTCCATGCACGAGCACCTCGGTGTCTTTCCGGCTCGAATTGAGCAGACGCCCGAGTACGCCCGCCAGGGGCGTATGGTCACGGCGTTCGAAGGCCTGTCGCATTCTTATTGGGACTGCGTGTTCGACAACTTGATGGACGGGATCTGCAAGATCCACTCGTCCTCGGGCTGGCAGTGGGAGGACGTGCTGCACGACCTCGGCATGCGCCTCTGTGACCTCGCGCATCAAGATTTCGTCTTTCACTGCACCCGCGTGGACGACGTGCAGCGGGCGCACGATGAGGGGCGTGTCGCGTGGGTCGCCACCATGGAGGGGGCGGCAATGATCGAGCACGACCTCGACCGTATCGACCTTCTTCACGGCCTTGGACTGCGCTCGCTCGGAATCACCTACTCGGAGTCCAATGCGCTCGGAAACGGGCTGAAGGAGGACCGCGACGGCGGACTGACCAAGTTCGGAAAGCGAGCGGTCGAGCGCATGAACAAGGTCGGTCTACTCATCGACTGCTCCCATTGCGGTGATGAAACCACGCTCGACACGGTGCAGTGGAGTGAGAAGCCCATCGTGCTTTCGCACATCGGTGCGCGGGCGCTATGGGAATCAAGACGGCTTGCGCCTGATGACGTGCTCGAGGCGGTCGCGGCCAAAGGCGGAGTAATCGGGATCGAGTGCGCGCCGCATACCACCCTCACCAAGAACAACCGCGTCCATAATCTCGACGCGTTCATGGAGCACTTCGAGTACGTGAAAGCGCTGGTGGGAATCGATCATGTGGGCTTCGGGCCGGACACCGTGTACGGAGATCATGTCGGGCTGCACCACACGTACATGGCGGCGCTCTCGATCGAGGAGTCCAAGGGCAAGGGCCAGCCGGGGCAGGAGTACGACGAGGTCGAGTACGTCGAGGGACTGGAGAATCCGACCGAGGGTTCGCACAACATCGTGCGCTGGCTGGTGAAGAGCCGGTATTCGGATGAGGACATCGAGAAAGTGATGGGCGGGAACGCGCTGCGCGTGATGAGAGAAGCGTGGGCCTGAGCAGGCTTCTGCTGGCGGCGGTCCTCGTCGCCGTCGCGGTGCCGGCCTCGGCGCAGACGAGCGTGCGCTCGGCGCACCTTTATGCCGATCTCAGTCCTGATGACGGGGGTGCCGAGGTCCGCATCGAGTATGTGCTCGACGTGCAGGGAGCCCCCGAAATGAGATTCGAGCTGCTCGGCTTCGGTTCCGCGAGCGCCGAGTCGTTCTGGCTCGGCGGGCAGCGCACGGGTACTCGCATGCAGCTCGACGCTGAAACCGGCTCGATGCGGGCCGTGGCGTTCACGTTGACGCTTGCCGACACGAGCGAGCCCTACCGCCTGGTCGCGGAGTATTGGATCGCGAATGCGGTTGAGCGCGATGGGGAGGACGTGCGCGTGCGCGTCCCGGTTCTCTCACTCGGATTCCCGCCGGCCGACGGCGTCTCCGACGTCTTCCACGCAGCGCTCGAGTTCCCGCCTGAATGGTCGATCTCAGAGGGCTTCCCCACGGGGCTCGAGGCCAACGAGCAGGGCGTGTACACGGTCGCTCTGCCAGTGGTGCCTTCCATGGTCAGCGCGCGGGGCCGCACGGACGGCACGCGGCGTCCGGGACTGCCGCTCGTGATCGACTTGCTGACTGCCGCGATCTTGCTCGCGTTCAGTTTTATGGGGTGGCGCCACCTCAAGAGGGCCGCGTCGTGACCGGGCGACCCGGCTTGATGTTCTATGGCGTGTTCCTGTTGTGCGGCGCGATCGTCGTCGCGTATGTGCTCTGGATGCGTTGGGAAGAGCGCCGGTGAACCCGCAGATTTGGGTCTTTGTCGGCTACTTCTTCGTGGTTTTCGCGATCGGCTGGTACAGCCTGCGAGCGACGCGCAACGAGCAGGACTACTGGATCGCGGGCGGCAACCTCGGCTGGTTCACCGGGGGCGCCACCATGGCCGCGACCCACACGTCGGCGGGCACGTTCATCGGTACCATCGGGGTCATGTACACCGCGGGCTGGTCGTTCGCGTGGGTGCTGCTCTCGATCCCGCTCTCGTACTGGTTCATGGTGGCGGTGCTCGCGCCCCGCTTCACCAAGCAGAAAGAGCTGACGCTCCCTGCGTTCATCGAGACGAGGTACTACGGCAAGGGCATGCGAGGCCTCGCGGGCGGCATCATCCTCGTAGCGACCGTCGTCTACATTCAAGCGCAGATCGTCGCGGCGGGGCTCATTGCGCACACGGTGTTCGGGATTCCGACCACGGCAGGCATGGTCGGCTTCACGCTCATCTTGCTGGTCTACACTGTGGTCGGCGGCATGATCGCCGTGGTGTATACCGACGCCTTCCAGCTCGTGGTCATGAGCCTGGGTGCGCTCTTCGCCGTCCCGCTTGCTCTAAGGCAGGTGGGCGGCTTCGGCGAGTTGCTCACGCTGGTCGAGTCCGCGCACCCGCTCGTCTTCACTTGGGAGACGATGCCGGCGACGCTGCTGCTGACGATGGGCCTCTCGTTCTTCCTGGGCGGGATCGCGACCCCCGAAAAGCTGATCCGGCTATACGCGATGAAGGACATGGCCACCATCCGACGGGGAGTCCTCTTCGCGATCATCATGATCCTCGCGCTGAACCTGCTGGTCTTCATGCTGGCTTTGTGTGCGATCGTGCTCTTCCCTGAGCTGCCGACCGGAGACCTGGCGATGCCGATGGTGGCCACTGCCGTTCTTCCGGTGACGCTGGGCGCGATCATGCTCGCCGCCATTACCGCGGCCATGATGTCGACCGTCGACTCGCTGCTCATCGTCGCCGGGTCCGCGCTGTCGGTCGACATCTACCAGAATCTCATCGATCCGGATGTAACGCCCGAACGCCGCATGTGGATTGGTCGTTTAGGGATTCTCGTCGTGGGATCGGTTCCGGTGATCCTTTTGCTGAGCGGTGTCGGGGAAGGTGAGCTCGTGCAGTTCATCGTCTTGCTATTCACTGCGCTGATGGCTGCGGCGTTCGTCATGCCGGTGGTCGGGGGCGTGGTATGGCGGAGGGCCACGAAGCAGGGAGCAGCCGCGGCCATGATCGGAGGTGTGGCCGCCACGTTCTTATGGGAGCTGTTCGGCGCCGCGTCCGTCGAACCCGTGCTCTCGGGCTTCCTGGTGTCGGCGGCTCTGTTCGTCGGCGTGAGCCTGGTGACTGCGCCGCCCCCCGAACACGCCTTGCGGCCGTATTTCGACACCTGATCTACGGCCCGACGCCCGGCTTGACACATGAAGTGGGCGGGGCGAGGGTGCGTGCTCCTCAACCCGTACTGGAGCGATCCCTTGAATCGAATGCCGCGTCGAAGCTCGCATCGAGCGCCCATCCTGTCCGTGCTCCTGCTTGGCGCCGGCTTGCTCGCGCCCGAGTTCGTTCGATCTCAGGACATCGCCGACGCGTATCGTGACGACGCGAACCGACTGATCGATGCGGCGCTAGCGAACCACGACGCCTATGCGCGTCTCGGCGAGCTCGTCGACCTCTTCGGCCATCGGGTTTCGGGGTCGGTAGCGTTGGAGCAGGCGATCGACTGGATCATGGAGCAGATGGAGTCGGACGGTTTGGACAATGTACGCGGCGACATGGTGATGGTGCCGCACTGGGTTCGCGGTGAGGAGTCGCTCGAGATGACGCTTCCACGTCCGCGTTCGCTCCCCATGCTGGGACTTGGAGGCAGCATCGCGACACCTGTGGGCGGCATCCGTGCAGAGGTGCTCGTGGTGAGCAGCTTCGATGAGTTGGAGCGCCGCGCCGACGAAGCTCAGGGCAAGATCGTGCTCTTCGACGTGCCGTTTACGAACTATGGCGCGACGGTTCAGTACCGGAGCCAGGGTGCGATTGCGGCAGCCCGAGCGGGTGCGGCTGCGAGCATCATCCGTTCTGTGACGCCGTATTCTCAGCAGACACCGCATACGGGCAACATGGAGTACGCCGACGGAGTGCGCCGCATCCCCCATGCCGCGATCACGGTCGAGGATGCCGAGATGCTGCACCGCATGCAGGACCGAGGTGAGCGCATCGAGCTCTTACTGAAGATGAACGCTCAGATGCTTCCCGATGCGCCGTCACGCAACGTGATGGCCGAGATCATTGGCTCCGAGTTCCCGAACGAGGTCATCGTGCTCGGTGGACACATCGACTCCTGGGACGTCGGCCAGGGTGCCATGGACGACGCTGGCGGTGTGGTCGCTGCCTGGGAGGCGGTGCGCCTCATGAAGGAGCTCGGCCTGCGGCCTCGACGCACGGTGCGAGTGGTCGGTTGGACCAGCGAGGAGAATGGGGGGCCTGGCGGCCCCGAGTACGCCAGGATGCACGCCCACGAGGACCACGTGCTCGCGATGGAGTCCGACGGCGGTGTTTTCAAGCCGCTCGGCTACGGGTTCACGGGCTCCGATGCCGCGTTCGAGATGGTCACCGAGATTGGAACGCTGCTCGATCGCATCGGCGCGGGGCGCATCATGCGAGGCGGTGGCGGCGCCGATATCGGCCCGCTCATGCGTACGGGTGTCCCGGGCATGGGGTTCAGCGTCGATGGCACGCGATACTTCTGGTACCACCACACGGACGCCGACACCCTCGACAAGCTCGACCCGGACGAAGTGGCTCTCTGCGTGGCTACGTTCGCGGTGATGGCTTATGTGGTGGCGGACATGCCTGTGCGGCTGCCTCGGTAGCTTTTTGGGGAGCGGGCTTGACCGAACCGCAGCTCTCCGCGATTAGACGCTTCGCGATATCGCTGCGAGCGGCGGTCCAGTCCAGCCCTCTCGCCGGTGGCGGCTCGGAGGCCGCGGCGGCATGTGGCACCACCTGCGCCGACACCCGGACGTGGCTCCTTGTTCTGGCGGGTGCTTTCGTGATTCGGCACACTTAGGGACACACAAAATCTGGGAGCACCTACATGAGCGAGGGCGCGAGCTCCTTCGTTGAGCGGATGGTTGGGGCGACGTTCCTCAGCGTCGACACATTCGAAGAAGTCGAGCACGATGAGAATGCGACCGGGCAGGCGGCGATGGTGGTTGCCATCGTTGCTGTTGCGCGCGGGGTGGGCGCTTGAGGCGAGGGTCCGATGGCTGCGTCGTTCGCGGCGGTGGGTGCGCTCGGTCATTGGGCGATTTGGGCCGGGATTTGCTACTTGGTCGGAGTCAATTTCTTCGGCGGAAAAGCGACTTGGGGCGAGCTGCTGAGGACGCTGGGTTTCGCGCAATCTCCCGGCGTCCTGTGGATCTTTGCCTTCATCCCGATCCTGGGCTGGCCTCTTTACGCATTGCTGCCCCTTTGGGTGGCGGTGGCGGGCTTTATCGCGATCCGGCAGGCGCTCGATATCGGCAATACCAAGACCGTGCTGACGATCTTGGTGGCCCTCGGCGTGAGCGGATTTCTCGAGCTCTTCTTCTAGCCTGGTGATTGGACAGGGGAGTCCCACGCGCTCCGTGCGCGTCGCGCGGCACCGCGACGGGCTCGTGGTTTCTGAGAAGGATGCGCTCGCGGTCGAAGAGCCACTCGAGATCCGAGTGTCCTGGACGGCGGGCGAGCGTCGCCGCATCGAACCTGTCGCGATCACCATGCGTACGCCCGGCGACGACTTCGAGCTGGTCGCGGGTTTCCTCCACGGTGAGGGAATTGTGGGGACGGCGGGCGACGTTCAGGAACTGACCTACTGTCGCGGGGACGAGGCCCAAGAGTACAACATCGTCGAGGCGCGTTTGCGGCCCGGGGTCCCGTTCGACGCGGACGCGATGCGGCGGAACGTGTTCACGTCGTCGAGTTGTGGCATCTGCGGGAAAGCGTCGATCGAGGCCGTGCAAGCGACGGGGTGCTCGATGTTGGCCGACGGATTTGAGGTCCCCGGTGCGCTCCTGGCCGACCTTCCCGATCGACTCATGGAGGGGCAGGGCGTGTTCGCGCGCACCGGTGGGTTGCACGCGGCTGGTCTCTTCCGAGCGGATGGATCGCTGGACGTGCTGCACGAGGATGTCGGCCGTCACAACGCCGTCGACAAGGTGCTCGGGCATTCGTTGCTCGCGAGAACCCTGCCGGCCCAGGAGCGCGTGTTGGTCGTGAGCGGACGCGCCTCCTTCGAGATCATTCAAAAGGCGCTCATGGCCCGAGTGCCGATACTCGTCGCGGTTGGCGCGCCGTCCAGCCTGGCCGTGGATCTCGCGAGCCAATTCCGCCAAACCCTCGTCGGCTTCGCTCGCAATGGTGGCTTCAACGTGTACTGCGGAGCCGAGCGCGTCATTTGAAGCTGCTCGGCGCCGTGCTCGCCGGCGGGGAGAGCCGCCGCTACGGACGCGACAAGGCTATGGAGCTCGTCGCAGGCGTACCGATGCTGCACCGCGCGATCCGCGCGCTCGAACCCGTGACAGATGACGTCGTGGTCATTTCGTGCCACCACGTTCAGGTCCCCAAGGGGATCAGGGTGCTACCCGACGCGAGGCCCGGGCACGGACCTCTGGGTGGGCTGCATGCGGCGTTGCTGGAGGCCGAGGCGCGCGAGTTGCACGGAGTGCTGCTACTCGGATGTGACCTCCCTCTCGTCGATGAACGCGTCCTCGCTGCGATCGTCGCACAATTAGGGACTTCGCTGGCCGCTTCGTCAGCGGCTGCGCCGAGTCGAACCGGTGGTGTCGAGCCCCTCTGCGCCGTCTATGGATGCGTCGCGCTGCCGTTGGTGGCGGAACGACTCGATGGGACTGACCTTTCCATGCACTCCCTCTTCCGCGCGCTCGAGGGGCGGGAGCTCGACCTGGCATCGCTCGGTTTGCTGAACGACGAAACGTTCTTGAACGTGAACACTCCGGAGGACCTCGTGAAGGCTCGCCTCCACCAGAACCCGGAGTAAGCGTGGCTGAGACCGCGACCCTCGACGCGAGCCCCACGCCAGCCGCTTCGGTGCCGCCGTCCTCGTCTGCCCGTCTGGTCTCCCTCGACGCGTTCCGCGGTTTGACGATCGCCGGCATGATCCTCGTCAACAATCCAGGGAGTTGGGCTTTCGTGTACGCCCCGCTCGCGCACGCCGAGTGGCACGGGTGGACGCCAACGGACCTGATTTTCCCGTACTTCCTTTTCATCATGGGCGTGGCGATCCCGCTTTCCTTCCGACGCCGACTCTCGGAGGGTGTGCCGCGGACCGCGCTCTTTGGTCACGTCGTGCGTAGATCGCTGCTGCTCATCGCCATCGGTCTGCTCATGCGGGCGGTCCCCAGCTTCGACTTCGCGCAAATGCGATGGGCCGGCGTTCTTCAGCGAATCGGGCTCGTATACGTGGCCGCCGGCGGCCTATACCTGTGGTTGAAGCCGAGCGGGCGCTGGTCGGCCGCGGGAGGCCTGTTGTTGCTCTACTGGGGCTTGATGGTGCTGGTGCCGGTTCCTGGGTATGGCGCCGGTGACCTCTCTGTCGAAGGCAACCTCGCGGCCTACCTCGATCGCATGCTCATGGGTGGGCACCTTTGGCAGGAGACGTGGGACCCCGAGGGACTTCTCTCCACGATGCCCGCGGTTGTGACCTCCTTGCTCGGCATCTTCACGGGAGAGTGGCTGCAACGGGACCACGAGGGATCGGCAAAAACCCGAGGCATGTTGCTCGCCGGCGTCGGGCTCGTCGCCGTGGGTCTGGTGTGGAATGTCGCATTCCCGATCAACAAGAGCCTTTGGACGAGCTCCTACGTGCTCTTTACCGCCGGCACGGCGCTGCTGCTCTTCGGGATCATGTATTGGGCCATCGACGTAAGGCGATGGCGTGGTCCGTGGCTCGTGCCCCTCGTGGTTTACGGCATGAACTCGATCGCCGTCTACGTGGCCTCCGGCATGGTCACAAAGGCGATGGTGCGAGTCCGTGTCCGGGGCGACGGTGGCACTTCGCTGTACGGATGGATCTACGAGAACGTCTTCCGTTCGTGGGCGGGGGACTACAACGGATCATTGTCCTTTGCTGTCTCCTATGTGATCCTCTGGTTGGCCTTGATGTGGATCCTCCACCGGCGCCGGATCTACATCAAGATCTGACCGGCCAGGACTCACTCGTCGGCTTGCCGGTTCGGCCCGTGACGCAGCATCTTGGGACCTTCATTCTCACTCAAATGGCAGAGACGATGATTTCATCCAAACCTCTGACGTTCGTAACGCTGTTGGCTCTCGCGGGTTGCGCGGGTAGCACCACGGCCGCTCAAGGACCTGGCCCGGCCGACGCCGCGGGCCCAGCTACGGTCACCGCGGAGCCGGCCGCTGCTGCGCCGGATGCCACGCCCGCCTCGTCGGCGCTCGCTTTTTCAACGGTTCAAGCCGACCGGGGACGGAACGTCTTCCGCTCGACTTGTACCGAGTGCCATTACTCGAGCGAGTTCAACGACCGCCAGTTCAAGTTCAAGTGGCGGCGGCGCACGGCGGGGGACCTCTTCGAGATGGTATCGACGCAGATGCCCGAGGATGCACCCGGAAGCCTGGAACTCGAGCAGTATGCGGACATCGTGGCCTTTGTGTTGCGGCTGAACGGGTTCGAGCCCGGCAGCGGTGAGTTGCCGGCTGATGCGGACGCGCTGGGGACGATCAGTCTGGCTCCGTTGGGTAACTAGGAGACCTCTTGGGCATCGATAGACGCGACTTTCTGAAGGTCGCGACTGCCGGTGCCGGACTTGCCATAACGGGTACCGCGGCCGGTGCGCAGCAACTCCGAGCCGCACCCGTGCGCTCAGCGCTCGTTCGCTCCAGCCAGGCTCCCGACATTGTCGTCGTAGGAGCCGGCAATTTCGGCAACTGGACGGCGCTCCATCTGCAGAGGATGGGCGCTAAGGTCACGCTGCTCGACCAGTACGGGCCGGGCAACTCCCGCTCGGCATCCGGCGGCGAGACTCGCGGTGTGCGCTCGAGCTATGGTGATGTCCCGCATGGTCTGCAGTGGGGCGGGTGGGCGCTGCGCGCGATTGAGAAGTGGAAGGCGTGGGACGAGCAGTACTCCGACGCGATGCTGCCCAAGCTCTACTACACTACGGGCGACATCATCATGCGGGACGAGATGACGCCCTTCCTCGAACAGACCGTGGCCAACTGGGATGTGCTCGGAAGGGACTACGAGGTCCTTGATGCGGACGAGGTGCGGTACCGTTGGCCGATCTTGCACACGCCGGACGTCAACGTCGCGATCTACGAGCCCGAGGCGGGCGTGGTTCGGGCGAGGCGAGCGATGGAGTCCGTCGCTCGGGTTTTCCAGCAGGAGGGGGGAGAGATTCGTGTCGGGCGTGTCTCGCTGGGGCGGATCGATGGCCGCCGCATCTCGGACGTGGAGATCGAAGGCGCGGGTCGCATCAGCGGGGGTATCTTCGTATTCGCGCTCGGTCCCTGGTTTCCGAAGTTCTTTCCCGCGCTCATGGGCAAGCGCTTGGGCATCAGCACGCTCGGGCACGTGTACTACTTCTCGACGCCTCCGGGCGACGAGTCGTATCGGCACCCCAACTGTCCCAGCTACAACTTCCCGGGCGTAACCGGATGGCCGGCTCTCCCGGGCGACTCGCGCGGATTCCGAATTCGTGCAGGTGCTCACAGCGGCGGCGACCCCGATACGAGCATCCGTTGGGTCGACGAAGAATCACACGCCAGGCCGCGCAAAATCCTCGCCAAGTATTTTCCGGCGCTGGCCGAGCGCTCGATCAACGAGACGCGGGCGTGTCACTACACGCAGTCGGTGAGCCGAAATTTCATCATTGACGAGCATCCCGACTACGACAATGGATGGCTCGCGGGTGGTGGCTCGGCGGAGTCGTTCAAGCAGGGCCCTGTTCTCGGCGAGTACATCGCGGGGCGTATCATGGGTACCGAGAACGACCAAGAGCTCAACGACAGCTTCCGTCTTCTCGAAGAGGAATTCTCAGAGGACGAAGCTAGAGGGCGCCGAGGACGCGGGCGTGGGCGCGGGAACGACTTGTGACGCTTCCCGCCGCGGAACCCGACTAGCCAGGTCGCGGTAGCACAGGTAGCCGCGGCCCGCCTCGGACCGCGTGAAGGGAGTCTTGCATGAGCGCAACCCAGTCGGCAGTGGATCACCTAACCGGTGGTCCGCGAAAGACCCGCGCCCGCATGGCACTCGCCTTGGTTGCGGTCGCGCTCATCGCGCTGGCGATCGTGCCCATCTATATCGGGCAACGCGCTACAGAAGCGCAGGAACAGATCACCGAATACCTCCAGCCGGCATTGCTTGCGAGCGCGAAGCTGTCGCTCGCGCAAGCAGATCTTGTTGACCTCCTGCAGCGCTTCCTGCTGGGCGGCGAGGGACTCTATCGCACGCAGTACAACGCCGCGGTGCTGATCGAAGACAGCCTCACAGGTGTGCTGAGCGACCATGTGCGCGGTATGGACTTCGATGTGCGGGAGCGATTGGCGCAGCTATCTGCGGAGTCGGCGCGCTGGCACTTCGAGAACCGCAGGGTATTCGACGTGCTGGACGAGGCCGGCGACGCGGACGATGCCGAGGTCGCTGCAGAGCGCCAGGCGCTCGGCGAGCAGAGTCTGGCCGCGTTCGACAATCTCCGACGCGCGACGCGAGAGTTGGAACGAGTGATCAATAGCTATGTCGAGGAGGGCACACGCCAGACTGCCCGCACGATACGCTTCCAGTTCTGGATCACGCTCGGCCTGGCGCTCGTCGCGCTCGCTTCGACCCTCGTGATCGGTCGAGTGAGTCGACGGCTTCAAGGCCTCATAGTGGAAGGCGAACAGCGTCGAACGGAGGCCGTGCAAGCTCGGCGCGAGATAGACGCACTGCTCGAGGCCACGGGAGACGGTGTCCTGGGCATTGATCTCGACGGCAAGTGCACGTCGCTGAACCGGGTCGGCTGTGCGCTTCTGGGCTGCACCGATCGCCAAGTCCGGAGTCGCGATATGCACGACCTGCTCCATCATTCCACTACCGACGGAGATCCCCGCGACCGCGCGGATTCACCGATCCTTGCCGCGCTTCAGGCGGGTGGCCGTGTGGACTCCGACGACGACGACGTGCTGTGGCGCTACAACGGGACGCCGTTCGCGGCGCGTTGGTCGCTGCATCCCCTGGTCGACGGTGCGGAGCTGCGCGGCGCAGTGCTGACCTTCGCGGACATCAGCGAGATTCGCGAGAAGGAGGCCGCGCTTCGTCTCGCCATTCACCAACGCGAGGAGGTGGTGTCGATCGTCTCTCACGACTTGCGCAATCCCCTGGGCGTCGTAGCGGCCGCCGCCGACCTGCTCGTAGATCTGCCCCTGGATGACGATGAGCGGCGTAAGCAAGCGCAGATTATTGCGCGATCCGCGGGCCGCATGGGTCGGCTTATCGAAGCGCTGCTCGACGTGGCACGCATCGAAGCGGGAGCGTTCGTCGTGCGTCCTTCTGCCGAGAGCGTGCGCCCGATTCTGGAGGAGGCCAAAGAGCTCTTCGAAGGACAGGCCGAGTTGGCGGGAGTGGAGCTGTTGGTGGAGGTCGCTGAAGACGTGCCCCAGGCCAGAATGGACAGGGACCGCATGCTGCAAGCGCTTGCGAACTTGCTCGACAACGCGCTGCGGTTCACGCCGCCCGGGGGCTCTGTGACGCTAGCAGCCACGGAGCACGACGGCCGAGTCGTGCTTTCGGTGTCCGATACCGGCGCAGGGATCGCGCACGAGGCGCTCGACCGGCTCTTCGACCGTTTCTGGCAGACCGACGGGCACGGTGGCGCAGGCCTCGGCCTCGCGATCGTTCGCGGCGTGATGGAGGCGCACGGCGGCGTCGTCGAAGTGGACTCGCAGCTGGAGAAGGGGACCACATTCCGGATGCTGCTCCCCGTGGCTCGGGTCTCGGCTGAGACGAGCGTCTAGCAGCCTACTGGGCTTCTCGGGCTGCTACGAAGCCGGTAGTCAGCGTACATCTGGCAGCCTTCCAACTCGGCGGCCTTTCGTGCCTCGTCCCAGCCCAGCAACGACCCCATGATCTCGGCAGCCTCAACGGCGCCGGCGAGTCCGAAGTCGGGGGGAAAGAGCAGTAGCACGCTGCGCCGATCCATGAAGTCGATGAGTTTCGAGGCCATCTCACATTCCACCGCGAGCTTCACCTCGCCCCGGACGGCGGGTACGCCGGGCCCGAGCGGCTCCATCCATCCGGGGTCCGACTCCGCCAGGGCAAGCAGTTGATGGAGTTGACGACCATAGAGCCATACCAGCCGCTGGATCGTCTGCTCGGACAACCCGGCCGCCTGGAGACGCTCTGTTACCCGGAACTTGAAGTCCACCAAGTTGCCTTCGGGGGCTCCGGGAAGCGGGATGGCGTCGGTCCGGACCTCGTCGCGTGCGAAGCCAACACACACCCCGCCGGCATTGACGAACCACAGCTTACGACAATCCCGTGCGAGGCGGGCAAGAAAGGCAATTTCGAGCCTGCCAAGTCGGACGGCTCCAAGAAGGCGATCGGGAAATCCCGGCTTTGTTAGTCGCGCAGCAACCCTAGAACAGCCGGTCGATACGCCCTTTCTGCACCGATTGCCACGCGACCTGACTCAGCGCCCGCACGCCATCCATGAGGTTCGCGAATCGCGGATCAGTAGTGTGGCCGGCCACGTACCGTGCATAGAGCTGTTGCACAATCACGGCCACCTTGTAGAGCCCGAACGCATAGTAGAAGACGACGTTCTGCACGTCGTTGCCGCTCGCGCGAGCGTAAAGTTCCACCACGTCGGCTCGACTCGGGGTACCCGGTAGCAACGTGGGACTCAGACGTGCCTCGATCAGTTCTGGAGGGTCTTCCGGCTGGGTCCAGTAGGCCAGCAACACGCCGAAATCCATGAGCGGGTCGCCTAATGTGGCCATCTCCCAGTCCAGGACGGCGATCAAGCGCGACCAGTCGTCTCCATCGAGTACCACATTGTCGTGCTTGAAGTCGTTGTGGATCAGCGCGGCCCCGCTCTCGGGCGGCATCGAGTCGAGCAGCCAGTTGCCCAACAAGTCCATCTCTCTGACGTCGTCGGTCTGCGACCGGACGTATCGCTTGGCCCAGCCCTCGACCTGGCGACGCACGTACCCCTCGGGACGGCCCAGCTCACCTAACCCGGCGGCCTCGTAGTCGACGGCGTGCAGTTCGGCGAGCGAGCCCACGAGCGTGGCTGTGATGCGGGCGGTCAGTTCGGGGGCCGGAGTCATGGCCTCGGGCATTTCTTTGCGCAGAATGATGCCTTCGACGCGCTCCATGAGATAGAACGGCACACCCAACACGTCCTCGTCTTCGCAGAAGACCAGCGGCTCGGGCACCTTGGCCCACACCGGATGGAGATGGGAAAGGATCCGGTACTCGCGACCCATGTCGTGAGCCGTCTTGATCTTCACGCCGAACGGTGGACGCCGCAGCACCACGGACCGGTCCCCGACCGAAACCAGGTACGTGAGGTTGGAGTACCCCTTGGCGAACTGCTCGACCCTGACCTCTCCGCTGCCGAAGTCCGGCAGAACCGTTGGCAGGTACTCCGCCAAACGATCGTTATCGAGCTCCTCTCCGTCGCGCTGAGCGCCGGGCCTATCGAGCCAGTTCGGTGCGTTCATCCGTCCCGTGGAGTCGAGATCCCTGCTAAGAGATCCGGAGCCCATAATTCCGGAGGATCCTTCGGGCGACGCGACTCTTGTGCACTTCGTCCGCGCCATCGTAGATGCGCGATCCGCGTTCGTGGCGCACCCAGAAGGAGAGCAGCGTCCCGTCGGTCATGCCGAGCGCTCCGTGCGTCTGCAGCGATCGATCGAGCACCGTGTCGAGCACTCGCGCGACGAAGAACTTGATCAGCGAAATCTCGATGTGGACCGCATCGGGCCCTGATTCGTCGATCCTCTTCGCCGTATCGAGCACCATTAGGCGCGCCGCGTCGATGTCCGCGCGACTTTCGGCGATCCAGTTGTGAATCGTCTGCTTGCTCGCCAGGAGTCCGCCCGCGACCTCACGAGTGGCGGCCCTCTCGCACATCATCTCGAACGCGCGCTCACAGATGCCTATCCAGCGCATGCAGTGATGGATGCGACCGGTGGCGAGACGTTCTTGGGCGATCGCGAAGCCCTTGCCCTGTTCGCCGAGCAGGTTCGTTACCGGGACGCGACAGTCCTCGTAGAGGATCTCGGAATGGCTTCCCCATCCCTCGCCCTCGTCTCCCATGACGTTGATGTTGCGCACATTCGTGAAGCCGGGAGTATCCGTCGGAACGATGATCTGACTCGCGCGGGCATACGGGCTCTCTGCGTCCGGGTCGGTGACGGCCATCACGATCGCGAACGCTGCGCCGTCCGCGGCTGATGTGAACCACTTGTGGCCGTTGATGACATAGTCGTCCCCGTCCCGCACGGCGGTGGTGCTCATGACGACCGGGTTGGAGCCCGCGTGCTCGGGCTCGGTCATGCTGAAGCAGCTCCGGATCTTCCCCGCGAGCAGCGGACGCAGGAAACGCTTCTGCTGCTCCTCCGTGCCCTGCGTGGCCAGTACTTCGATGTTGCCCGCATCGGGCGCGTTGCAGTTGAAGATGAAGAGTCCGTACGGGCTCCTGCCCAGCACCTCGCTCACTTGACCGAACTCCCAAAGCGAGAGGCCGAGGCCACCCCACTCTTTGCTTACGGCCGGTGTCCAGAGCCCGAGATCCTTCACCTTCTGTCGCTTTTCCTCGAGTACGGGCAGGATGGAGTAGAACTCCTTGCGGCCCCCGTCCTCGATGGGGTAGACGTCGGTTTCCATGAAGGAGCGGACCCGATCGACAATGCCTCCAATGCGGTCAGACATACGTGACTAGCTCCACTGAGCTGAAGCGCGGCTGCGCGTTGAACGATTTGAGCGACAAACGGTCCTCCCGGAAGACGAACTCTGTAACGGTGGTATTCTGCACGGCCCAAGCAAACTCCATGGCCTGCTCGTCGTCCAGCCCCAAGACCGAAGCGACGGTCGAGCCGATCGGTCCGCCGGATGTGAAGACGCCCACCGTGGAGCCGTGGCCGGCCTCCTCGACGATGCGGTCGACGCCGCGTTCGACGCGCGCGCGAAAGGCTTGCCAACTCTCCTCCACGGCCACTCCGGAGGGCAGTTCGCCGCGCGCCCAAGTCCGCATGATTTGGCGAAACGCCGCGAAGTAGGCGCGTGCGCGCTGCCTGCTGTCGGAGTCCGGCGCCTGAATCGCGTCGCGTAGCTGTACGTACTCCGGCCGAGAGAGCGCCTTCTCCACTACCTGCGCACCGCTGTGCTCCTCGAGCTGTTTGACATTCACCGGATCAGGCCAGATCAGGTCGTTGCGCACGTACGCCGAAGCGACCGCATCGGCGGTCTGTCCATGCCGATGCGCGGGTCCGACTAAGACGTGATCGAAGACGACTCCGGAACGAACGAACTCATCACCCAGTGCGTCGGCCTGTTCCAGCCCCAGTGGCGAGAGCTGGTCGTAGTTGTCGAATGCGACGGATGGATCTACCGAGAACGACGCCTGCGCATGACGCACCATGATGATCCGGCTCATGCTAAGGGCGTACCGCGGTCGCTACTCCGACCCTTCCAGCCGACGGATGGCCTCCTCGATGTCGATTCCGGAGTCGATCCAGTCGGTGAAGCGCTCGGGGGTTCCGTCGTCGAGGGTTCGCACGAGGAACGTGGCTCTCGTTCCCTGGCGGCTCGTGGGGGTGAACGTGAGTGGGGCACCGACACCTTGGAAGCCGTCGAACGTCTCCAAGGCCGCGATGAATGACTCGGTCGTCAAATCTCGTCCGGCGCGCCTGAGCCCCTCAACCAGCGGCTCCGCGTAGCGGAAGCCGGATAGGAAGAACTCGCTGACGCGCTCGTCTGGGGCAATGCGCGCGGTTGCCTCCCGATACTTCTCCATGAGTTCACTATCCGAGTTGTACAGCTCGCCGATCGCGGCGAAGATCACGCCCGCCCACGCGCCTTCGGTCAGGTCGTACAGGTTGACCACGTCCGCGAGCACGGAGCTCGCGAGCCACTGCGTCTCGTAGCCGAGCCTGCCGACCGCGCCGACGATGATCGTCGCGTGCCGGGGCGTGAGCCACATGATGACCGCCTCGGCCCCAGACTCGCGCAGCCTCACCGCGTGCGAGTTCAAGTCGGTGTCTCCAACCTCGACCGAAGCGGACTCGACCACGTTGAGCCCGTGCTGTTCGAGCGCTAGCTGAGCACCGATGAGCCCGCTCTGGCCGAAGTCGTCGTTTTGATAGATCACGGCGACCTTGGTGAAGCCCAGGTCGTTCACGACGTGGTCGACCAAGACCGCGGCCTCGTCGAAGTACGGCGTGTATTGGGCGAAGACATACTTCTTCGCCGGCCAAGCCCAGTGCGTCGCCCCGGTCGCGGGCGAGACCATCACGACCTCGTTCTCAATGAGGTAGTCCATCACCGCACGCGTCGTGGCGGTTCCAACGCCGGCGACCACTGCGAAGACCCGGTCTCGCTCGACCATCTCACGCACCACTGCCACGGTTCGGGAGGCGTTGTACGCGTCGTCGCGCAGGATGAATCGGATCTTTCTTCCGTGGATGCCGCCCTCTTCGTTGATCATGTCGAAGTAGGCCGCCGCGCCCCGACCGACCGAGCCCCACAGCGCTGCGGGTCCCGTCTGCGGGCCCCACCCGCCGATCACGATCTCGTCGTCCGTAACCCCGCGAACTCCGCCCTCGTCGACGGGTTCCGCACAGCCGTACGCCATGCCGAGCGTCATCGACAGAAGGATCCCCTTCTTGGCGTATTCGATTCCCTTCATCCAGTTCGGCCTCACGTTCCGCTTCCCGATTGTGGTGATCGTGTCTGCACACCCATGTATAGCGCCTCGACCTCATCGTTGTCGATCAGATCCGCCGCCGGCCCCTGGATGACCACGGAGCCATTCTCCAGCACGAGCCCCTCGTCCGCGATGGAAAGCGCCATGCGGGCATTTTGCTCCACGAGCAGGATCGTGACCCCTTCGTCCCGAATCCCCTGGATGATGTCGAACACTTGTCGCACGAGGATGGGCGCCAAGCCCAACGAGGGCTCGTCCAACAGCAGCAGTCGGGGGCCGTTCATGAGCGCCCGCGCGATCGCCAGCATCTGTTGCTCGCCGCCCGAGAGTGTGCCCGCGGGCTGGGACAGACGCTCGGACAAGAGCGGAAAGAACTCGTAGACCTGTTCCAGCGTGCGCCGAGTCGCAGCGCGATCCCGCCTTATGTAGCCGCCGACGGTGAGGTTCTGACTGACGCTCAGCTCTGGGAAGAGTCGTCGTCCCTCCGGCACATAAGAGATGCCGGCCCGCACGATCTTTTCCGTGGCCATCCCGTCGATGGCGAGGCCGTCGAATTCGATTGAGCCCTGCCGGGGCTGGCCATCGAGAACGCCCAGGATCGTGCTCAGAAGCGTGCTCTTGCCGGCACCGTTGTTGCCTAGGATCGCGGTGATCGCACCCTCGGCCACCGTGAGCGAAACTCCCCTCAGCGCCTGCAACGGTCCGTAGAAGGTCTCGACTCGATCGAGCGCCAGCAGAGGCTGGCCGGGGTTCTTATCCACCGCCCCTATCCATCGCCTAAGTACGCCTTCACGACTTCGGGGTGGCTCTGCACTTCATCGGGCGGACCCAGCGCGATCGGCCTCCCGAAGTTGAGCGCCAGGACACGGTCGGCGAGGCCGATCGCCAGTTGCATGTGGTGCTCGATGAGGAGAATGGTCAGACCCAGGTCGTCGCGAAGCTTGCGTAGCCGCTCACCGATATCCGCACGCTCTTCAGGGTTCATCCCTGCCGTGGGCTCGTCCACCAGCAGCAGCAGCGGCTCCATCGCAAGGGCCCGGCCGAGCTCCACGCGCTTCTGCGTTCCGTACGGAAGTTCGCTCACGGGGCGGTTGCGCACGGCCTTGAGCTCGAGGGTCTCCAGCACCTGTTCGACGTGCTCCCGGTTTTCGATTTCCTCCCGGGCCGCCCACGTGCGCCGGCCGAGCATCGCCATGCCGCGCCACAAGCCCGTGCTCATATGCTGATGACGTCCGAGCATCAGGTTGTCGACGGTGGTTTCGCTCGCGAATAGCTCGATGTTCTGGAACGTCCTCGCCAGTCCCATGCGTGCGATGCGACTGGGGCTGAGCCCCGAGATCTTGTTGCCCTGGAAGTGGATGCTGCCCGCCGTCGGCTTGTAGATCCCGTTGATGCAGTTGAAGGCCGTGGACTTACCAGAGCCGTTGGGCCCGATCACGGAGAAGATCGACCCCTTTTCGACCTCGAAGGACACGTCGTCCAGGGCGGTTAGTCCCCCGAAGCGTTTGGTCAGGCCCTGCACCGAGAAGAACGACATCAAACTTTCCGCGGTGGCTTACGTCCGAACAGCCCGACCGGCCTGAACCACAGCACGATGACGATGATCAGGAAGGCCACCGCGGACTTGAACTCCACGGAGACGTAGGCTCCGAACAGATTTTCCACGATGCCCAGCAAATAGCCGCCGAGCACGGCGCCAATGGGGGTATTCATTCCGCCCAACACAGCCGCCGCGAAGCCCTTGAGCAGCGGATCCCACATCAGAGTCGGGTCGAGGGTGATGAGTGGCGCCGTAAGTAAAGCCGCGACCGCGCCGATCACGGAGCTGATGCCGAACGTGAGCGCCACGACTGCGCGCGCGGGTACACCGTTGATTCTCGCCGCCATCGCGTCCTGCTGCGTCGCTTGCATAGCCACGCCGAGCTTGGTGAAGCGGAAGAACGCGAAGACCGCGGCCATGAGAACGAGCGCGATGGAGATCGTCGCGAGGCTCAGCGTGCTCACGGTGACATTGCCGAAGTGGACGACCTCGTTGGCGGAGACGGGGAAGGGGAACCGCCTCTGGTCGGCGCCCCACCTCCAACCCGCCAGCCCGAACAGTGCCAGTTGAAAGCCGAGCGTCATGATGATGAGGTTGAGGTGCGTCGGATTCTTCGTGCGTCGCAGGAAGACGCCCTCGAATCCGATGCCGAGTACGAACGCGAACACGAGCGCTGCGCCGAAGGCCACCACGAAGCCGACGTTGTAGTCCACGATCAGTACGTAGGCGACGAATGCCGAGAACATCGCCATCTCGCCCTGGGCGAAATTGGGAACCCCGGTGGTCTTATAGGTGATGACGAGCGCCAACGCCACCAGCGCGTAGATGCTTCCCGAGGAAAGCCCGCTTGCGACGATCTGAAGCAGCATGCCTCAGCCGGTTCCCGCCGCTGGGCCATCCGACGCACCACGTCGCCGCAGCCATCGCACACCGTCTTCGATGCGGAGCCAGACGCCGTATAGACCACGCGGCTCGAACATGATCGTGAGCATGATCATGGAGCCGGTGAGGACCCACCCCACGTTGGGAAGCCCGCTGGGCGACATATAAGCGTCGGAGAAATTCTGGAGCATCGGGCCGAAGATCGGGATCTCCTGCACTGCGTCCATCCTCAGGTTCACGTACCCCATCACCAGGCTGCCCAACACCGCTCCGGCGATGGAGCCCAGACCACCGAAGACGACCATCGCGAGGAACATCAGCGAGAGAGTGACGGAAAAGACGCCTGGGCTGATGAAACCGTTCATGAGCGCGAGCAGGCTGCCTGCGATGCCTGCGAAAGCGGCGCTCACCGTGAAGCTGAGCGTCTTGTAGTAGGCCACGTCGACACCCATGGTCTCCGCGGCGATCGGGCTGTCGCGGATCGCACGGAACGCGCGCCCGACTCGGGTGACACTGAGGTTGCGCGCGGCGAGGGCCAACACTATGGCGATGCCGACGATCAGGAAGTAGTGGCTGATATCACCCGACAGAGGTATCGGGCCGAGGTATGCGTCCGGAACGACGAGTCCCATGTGGCCACCAAAAAAGGACCCATGGCCGATGATCAATGTCACCGCGAGCCCGAACCCCAGGGTCGCGATCGCCAGGTAGGGTCCGTCGAGACGGAGCGCCGGCAGCCCCAGCAAGAAGCCGAAGAAGGCGGACACGAGTCCTGCGGCAGGCAGCGCAATCAGGAAGGGCGCACCCAATTCGGTCATGGCGAGCACGCTGGTGTACGCGCCTATGGCCATGAAGCCAGCATGCCCGAGCGAGACCTGCCCGGTGTCACCCACCAGAATGCTCAGGCCCAGGCCCACGATCACGAAGACCGCCATGTAGTTGAGCGTGAAGATCCGGTAGCCGGGCACCACGAACGGCAGGACTGCAAGCACGGCGAGCAGTACCACGAGCTTGGCTATCGCGGCTTTTCCCGGGAGGAGTTGGACGTCCGCGTAGTGGTCCAACTCCCTCGGCGTCACGTCATCGATGCCGGGAGCCCCCCGATGTCCAGGACCGAACGGGCAACGAAGGCACGCGTTTCGATGAGGCCCGCCGGCAGCGGCAACCACTTCGAGATATGGTCGAGGTGCGACCGCAGATCACCATGCTCAGCCAACGCCGACAGGATTTCGTTCGCCTCGCTCCCTATGCGTTCGACCGAGCGCTGGAAGCAGATTCGGGCGAGCGCTTCGGCCAGGTCCGAGCCCGGGGCGCCCGCCAGCTTGTGCTTGGCGACTCGCAGGTAGGTGCTTTCCGCGCCGAAGATCTCGATCGCGACGTCAGCGAGGCTGGCCATGTACTGCTGGTTGTCCGCGTCGAACATGCGGTCCTTCTCTATGCCCTCGGACACGGCCTGCACGAGGTAGAAATAGATCTTCTTCAGGTCACGAATCCCTGAGGCGATGGGCTCGAACCCCCAGTTGGAGTCCGCGTGCTGCAAGGCCTCGAGGCCGCCGTTGGGGGCTTCCTCCGAAAGCGCTTCGATTGCGCTGTCGAAATCCAAGTCGCCTTTCCAGGCCCGCCTCAGCATCGCCCTCTGCGTGTACAAGCGGCAGATCTCGTTGGTGCCCTCATAGATGCGCGTGATCCGAGAGTCACGGTACATGCGCGCGGGGGAGTACTCTTCGCTGAAGCCGTATCCGCCGAAGACCTGAAGCGCCTCGTCTGCCAGCGCGTTGTACGCTTCGGACGTAAACACCTTGGCCATCGCGCACTCTGCCGAGAACTCGGTGAGCGTGTTGAGCTTGTCGTCCAATGTCGGGGGCCCCATGCCATCGGTGTCCTCGAGCGCATGATAGACGAGCCCGGAAGTGCGATAAGCGACAGACTCCGCTGCATAAGCGCGCGAGGCCATGTCGGCCAGCTTGCGCTGAATCAGCCCGAAGTCTCCGATCGGGCGTCCGAACTGGATACGCTCAGCCGCATATTGCGCGGCGACCTCGACGGCCTTCCTGGCGCCGGAGGCGCTGTTGGTCGCGAGCTTGAGACGGCCCACGTTGAGTGTGCAGAACGCGACTTTGTGACCCTTGCCCACTTCGCCGAGCACGTTTTCGACCGGGACCTTCACGTTGTCGATCGACATCGCGTTGATCGAAGCACCGTGTTGGCCCAAAAGGCGCTCATCAGCTCCGATGCTCAGGCCCTCGCTATCGCGATCCATGATCAACGTGGAGAAGTGCTCCCCGTCGACCTTCACGAAGAGGATGAAGATGTCCGCCCACGCCGCGTTGGTGATCCATTGCTTGCCGCCGTTCACGACGTAGTGGCTGCCGTCGTCGCTCAGTACCGCGCTGGTCGTGATGTTCATCGCGTCCGACCCGGTTCCGGGCTCAGTGAGCGCAAACGCGGACAGCATCTCGCCGTTCATGCAAGGAACGAGGTAGCGCTCGCGCTGGTCTTCGGTCGCGAAGTTGATGAGCGGTAACATGCCGATGCCCTGATGCCCGAAGATGAGCGAGCCGAGGCTGCCCAGCTTGGCGCGAATCGAGCACATGCCGGTGACGGCAAGCACGTTGAGGTCGAGGCCGCCGAACTCCTCGGGGACCTCGGCCATGAAGATTCCCAGCTCAGCGGCCTTCTTAAACAACTCCATGCCGACGCCACCGGACCCCTTCTCCAATTCCTCGAGGTGGGGCGCGACCTCCCGGTCTGCGAAATCCTGGAACGCCTGCATGATCATGCGCTCCTCGTCGCCGAGGTCCTCGGGGGTTACGACCTCGTCGGGCTCCGTCTCATGTATGAGGAAGCTGGCACCGAAATGGCGTGTTTTGGACGTCATGAGTTCTCTGTCGTTGAGTTGCACAATCTGGACGCGGTTGCCCCGCATCCGACTCCATGCTATCCCAATTCCGGCTTAAGTTCCACACCGGCCGTCCCCATTCATCGCCCCAATCGCAGGAGCCCGTCGTATGCCCGACCCGGACCACCTCGACCGCAGAGGTGCCGTAGGCGTCATCACGCTCGACAACCCACCGGTCAACGCCCTCTCCCTGTCCTTGCGCGTCGCTTTGCAGGACGCGTTCGAGGCGGGTCTGGAGGATCCGGAGATCGAAGCGTTCGTCATCCATAGCGCCGGTCGCATGTTCAGCGCGGGCGCCGACATCCGCGAGTTCGACTCGGGCGCGGCGGGTGAGTCGCCGACCCTGGGGGAGCTGATCGCGATGATCGAGGCGTCACCCAAGCCTGTAGTGGCAGCGGTGCACGGTGCAGCTTTCGGCGGAGGCTTCGAGCTCCCTCTGGGCTGCCACGCACGGGTATCGGTCCCCGGGACCCGGGTCGGCCTGCCGGAGGTGACGCTGGGTATCGTTCCGGGGGCAGGAGGCACGCAAAGGCTCCCGCGCTTGATCGGTGTACCGGCCGCGCTCGATGCCATCGTATCCGGGAAGCCGATGAAGGCGGAGAAGGGTTATGAGTTGGGGCTGATCGACGAAATGGCGTCGAGCCTGGACGATCTGGTCGACGTCGCGGTGCGTCTCGCCGAGAAGCTCGCGGCGGAGGACGGCCCGCCCCCCAAAGTCAGAGACCTCGACGACCGGCTTGCCGAGGCTCGGGAGAACCCGGGGCTCTTCGACGATTTCCGCGCGAGCATCGCGCGGCGGGCACGAGGCTTCGAAGCGCCCTACGCGTGCATCGAGTGCATCGAAGCGGCAGTGGAGAAACCCTTCGACGAGGGCCTCGCGTTCGAGCGCGAGACCTTCACGCGCTGCCGCAACTCACTTCAGTCCAAGGCTCAGCGACATGTGTTCTTCGCGGAGCGCGAGGCGCGACGCGTGCGCGGCGTGGAGAAGGCCACGCCCAAGGCCTCGATTTCGCAGGCCGCGGTGCTCGGCTGCGGCACCATGGGGGGCGGCATCGCCATGTGCTTTGCCAATGCGGGCATCCCCGTCCGGGTGACCGAAACCGAGCAGGGCGCGCTGGACCGAGGCATGGACAAGATCCGAGGCAACTACGCGTCCACGGTATCGAAGGGAAGACTTTCCGAGGCTGACGCTGAGGCGCGCCTGGCGCTCATCGAGCCGACGCTCGACTTCGACAGCATCGCGGACGCGGACATCGTCATCGAGGCGGTGTTCGAGGACATGGCGCTCAAGAAGGAGATCTTCACCCGCCTCGACGCGATCTGCCGTCCCGACGCGATCATGGCCACGAATACGTCATCGCTCGACGTAGACGAGATCGCCGCCGTGACGTCGAGGCCAGAGCAAGTGGTAGGATTGCATTTCTTCAGTCCTGCCAACGTCATGCGCCTGCTCGAGATCGTGCGTGGCGAGAAGACTTCGCCCGAGGTTCTGGCCTCGGTGATGGCTATGTCCGGGCGAATCGGCAAGGTAGGCATCGTCGTGGGCGTGTGCGACGCCTTTGCCGCTAACCGCATGCTGTATCCCTATGCACAACAGGCCGGTTTCCTCATCGAAGAGGGCGCGTTCCCTGAACAGGTGGATCGAGTGATCTACGAGTTCGGGTTCCCCATGGGGCCATTCGGCCTCGGGGACCTCGCTGGTCTCGACGTGGGCTGGCGGGTGCGGCAACACAGGGAGCCCACCCGTCCGAAGGACCTTCGCTACTCGCCCATCGCGGACCGCCTCTATGAGATGGGACGCTACGGTCAGAAGACCAATAGGGGTTGGTTCCGGTACGAGGAGGGAAGCCGCACGCCAATTCCCGACCTCGAGGTCACGGAACTCATCGTGCGCACTTCGGAGGAGCTGGGCATCGAGCGCCGCGAGATCTCGGACGAGGAGATTCTGCAGCGTTGCATGTACCCGCTCATCAACATGGGCGCACGAGTGCTCGAGGAGGGCATCTCGGAGCGCTCGAGCGACTTGGACCTGGTCTGGCTCTACGGCTACGGTTTCCCGCGCTATCGCGGGGGGCCGATGTTCTACGCCGATTCCGTCGGGGTCGACCACGTCTACGAAACGATGAAGCGCTTCCACGAGGTGCACGCAGACTGGCTGGAGCCCGCTCCGCTACTGGAGCGGCTGGCGCGCGAGGGCGGCACCTTCGGCGACTGGAGCGCGTCTTGATCTTCCGGAGCCCCTACCCCGACGTCGTCATTCCCGACATCTCCGTCGTGGACTACGTGCTCCAGCGAGCGCCCGAGTTCGGTGAGAAGGCCGCGCTGATCGACGGCGTGACGGGCACTACCTTGTCCTATGACGAACTCGCCAGCGGAATTCGCAGGGCGGCAGGTGGCCTAGCGCAGCGGGGCCTCGCCAAAGGTGACGTGCTCGCGATCTACAGTCCGAACACGCTCTACTACCCGGTCGCCTTCCATGGCGCGGCCTACGCGGGCGGTGTTGTGACGACGGTGAACCCTCTCTACACGTCGGGTGAGCTGGCGAAGCAGCTACGTGATGCGCGGGCGCGGTTTCTCATCACGGCCGGTCCGTTCGTCGACAAGGCCCGGGAAGCCGCGGCCGAAGCCGGCGGCATCGAGAAGATCTTCACCTTCGACGGCGCCCCCGGCACGACACCGTTCTCCGCGCTGCTGGATTCCGAGGAGCTGGAGAACCCCCCTCAGATCGACCCGGCGACTGACCTCGTCGCACTCCCGTATTCCAGCGGCACGACTGGTCTTTCGAAGGGCGTCATGCTAACGCACCGGAACCTGGTCGCGAACATGGCGCAGTTGCTCGGGACCCGTAGCCTCGTCCGGGAGCTCAAGAAAGACGATACGCTGATCGCCGTGCTGCCCTTTTTCCATATTTACGGGCTCCTGGTGATCATGACCAACGCACTGTCCCGTGGCGCAGCGATCGTCGTGCTGCCGCGCTTCGACCTCGAGCAGTTCCTCAAGGCGGTCCAGGACTACGGCGTTACGTTCGCGCATCTCGTGCCGCCTATCGTGATCGCCCTCGCCAAACATCCCATGGTGAGCGAATACGATCTGTCCAGCATAGAGGGCATCAACTCCGGGGCGGCACCGCTGGGTGGCGAGCTCGCACGTCAGTTGGAAGAGCGCCTGGGATGCGTGGTCGCGCAGGGATATGGGCTCACCGAGACCAGCCCCGTGACGCATTCCGCGCCCAACAAGAAACGCGGCGATTCTTCGCATTCCACGATTGGGCCCTGCTTGCCCAATACCGAGGTGAGAATTGTGGACACCGCGACGGGTGAAGATCTCGGACCGGGAGATCGCGGGGAGGTCTGGATTCGGGGGCCTCAAGTGATGGCAGGTTACCTGAACAACCCGGAAGCCACCGCGGAGACGATCGACGACGAAGGCTGGCTGCACACCGGCGACATCGGATATGTGGACGAAAACACTTACTGCTACATCGTCGATCGCGTAAAGGAGCTCATCAAATTCAAGGGCTTCCAGGTCGCGCCCGCTGAGTTGGAGGCACTCCTGCTCACCCACCCGCAGATCCGGGATGTTGCCGTCGTCAGGAGTCCTGACGAAGAGGCTGGTGAGGTGCCCAAGGCTTTTGTGGTCGGCGACGAATCCTTGTCCGCCGACGAAGTCATGAGTTTCGTGGCCGAGCGTGTGTCTCCACACAAGAAGGTTCGACGCGTCGAGTTCGTCGATCAGATCCCGAAGGCCGCGTCGGGCAAGATCCTCCGGCGCGTGCTGATCGATCAAGAAACAGCCCGGGTGTCGGAAGAGGCCGGGGCCGCATCAGTAAAGAGCAAGGTGGTGTCATGAGAGAAGCCGTCATCGTTTCGACCGCGCGTACCCCCATCGGGAAGGCGTTTCGTGGCGCCTTCAACAACACCCATGGCGCGACCATGGGCGGGCATGCGATCGAGCACGCCGTGAGTCGAGCCAGAGTGGATCCGGGGGAGGTCGAAGACGTGATCATGGGGTGCGGCCTGCCCGAGGGTGCGACGGGCAAGAACATCGCGCGCCTCTGCGCAGTGCGAGCTGGCCTTCCGGTGAGCGCGGCCGCCACGACGGTGAACCGCTTTTGTAGCTCGGGCTTACAGGCCATCGCCATAGCGGCGAACCGAGTCGTTCTGGATGGCGTGCCGGTCGCGGTCGCGGGCGGTCTGGAGTCGATCAGCCTGGTGCAGAACAATCTCAACCAGCACCGAGCCGACGAAGCGTGGCTGAACGAGCACAAGCCAGATCTCTTCATGAGCATGCTCGAGACCGCGGAAGTGGTTGCGGAGCGGTACGGGGTCTCGCGTGAGGCGCAGGACGAATACGCGCTCGTGAGTCAACAGCGCTGCGGAGAAGCGCAGGCGGAGGGGCGACTCGACGACGAGATCGTGCCGCTACCGACCATCAAGCTCGTGCAGGACAAAGAGACCGGCGAGATCAGCGAGCAGGAGGTCACGCTCGCCAAGGACGAAGGCAACCGACCGGGTACCACCGCCGAAGGCCTCGCCGGGCTCAAGCCAGTGGTGGCGGAGGACAAGACCATCACCGCCGGCAATGCCTCACAGCTGTCCGATGGCGCGTCCGCGTGCGTAGTCATGGACGCGAAGCTGGCGGAGCAGCGTGGCCTGGAGCCGCTGGGCATTTTTCGTGGGCTCTCGGTTGTGGGCCTTGAGCCGGACGAGATGGGCATCGGTCCAGTCTTAGCGGTGCCGCGTCTGCTTGAGAGGACCGGCGTCAGCATGGACGACATCGACCTCTGGGAGCTCAACGAAGCCTTTGCGGTTCAGGTCGTGTACTGTCGCGACCAGCTCGGCATCCCCATGGAGCGGCTCAACGTGAGCGGCGGCTCGATCGCCATTGGACACCCCTATGGGATGACCGGCGCCCGGCTCACGGGGCACGCGTTGATCGAGGGGCGCCGGCGCGGTGCCCGCTATGTGGTAGTCACGATGTGCGTCGGCGGCGGCATGGGAGCGGCTGGTCTTTTCGAAATCGCATGACAATCCGGAGGAAGGCATGAGCCTCGAAGGACGTGGCGTTGTGGTTACGGGCGGTGGAAGGGGCATCGGGCGGGCCGTCGCGCGTCGTCTGGCCGAGAACGGCGCGGCGGTGGTCGTGTCTGCCCGCACCACCGACGAGATCGAAAGCGTAGCCGAAGAGCTGCGAGCTGATGGGCTGACGGCACATGCGGTCCGCTGCGATGTCGCGGACGAAGCGAGCGTTGCCGCGATGGCGGAAGAGGCCATCGAGCTGTTGGGCACCGTGGACATTCTGGTCAACAACGCCGGCATTGCCCGCTCCGACCCGGTAAAGCGCCTTCAGCTCGAGGACTGGAACCAGATCATGGCGGTCAACGCGACCGGCACCTTTTTATGTACGCGCGCTTTTCTCCCGGGGATGCTTGAGCGCGGGTGGGGCCGGGTCATCAACGTCGCCTCGGTAGCCGGGCTGCGCGGAGGCCGGTACATCGCGGCGTATGTGGCGTCCAAGCACGCTCAGATTGGCTTCACCAAGGCGTTGGCGGCTGAAGTGGCTTCTGCCGGTATCACGGCCAACGCGATCTGCCCGGGCTACGTGGACACGCCGATGACAGACTTCTCGGTGTCCAACATCGTAGAGAAGACCGGAGTGACCCCCGAGGAGGCCAGGGCACACATTGTCTCGTTGAGTCCGCAGCAGCGACTGATTCGACCCGAGGAGATCGCCCACGTCGCGCTCATGCTGGCCGGCGATGATGGTGAAAGCATCAACGGCGACACGATCGTGCTGGGTAGTAGCCGCTGAGGCGGGGGAGGAAGCGAGGGGACCATCTCGGGTAGACGCGGACGGGCTGCTCGTCTCGAGGATTTCGAGTGCGGGAAATTGGCGGACGCGTTAGAATGTCTTCGAGTCGCTGCTGCAGGGTTTTGTGATAACAATCTGTTTAGGAGGGGTGATGAGCCTCCGGTCTCCGAGTCTGCTCTTGGCGCTATGCGCCGTGGTTATCCCGCTCATAATCGCGGCGCCCGCGACGGCTCAATCCACCGATGGTAGGTGGGTCATGCCGCGCACCGCTGATGGCCATCCGGACCTACAGGGGAGCTGGACCAACGAGACCCTGACTCCGATGTCGCGTCCCGACGGGCAGGACCAGGCGCTAGCGCTCGACGTGGCCGCCCAAGGGGAGAAGAGACGTGCAGACATCGCCGCGTTCCTCGCCCGACCCAGCGACCCCGATCGCGAGGCGCCACCGGTCGGAGGTGATGGTTCTACAGTCGGCGGATCGGGCGGAGTGGGTGGTTACAACTATTTCTACATCGACTCGGGGGACAACTACGCGGTCTTCAACGGGGAGATCCGCAGCTCGCTGATCATCGATCCGCCGAACGGCCAGAGGCCGCCGCTTACGGAGGAGGGCCAACGTCGCACCGAGGCACGCCGCGAGTTCCGAAGCCAGTTCGAGGAGTACGACAACCCCGAGAACCGGCCGCTCGGCGAACGCTGCATGATGTCGTTCGGCTCCAACGCTGGTCCGCCGATGCTGCCCAACTATTTCTACAACAACAATTACACCATCGTGCAGACGGCCGACCACGTGATGATCATGACCGAGATGGTGCATGATGTGCGCATCATCAAGCTCGGCACACCCGATCCTCTGCCCGAGAATGTGCGTCCTTGGATGGGCGACTCGTGGGGGCACTGGCAGGGCGACACCCTCGTGGTGGAGACGACCAACATCAATCTGCAGCAGACGCTCGCGGGCTATCCCCCGGTGGCCTTCGCTCCCTCCGAAGCCGCCAAAGTGACGGAGCGCTTCACGCGGGCCGACGAGAACACGATCAACTACGAGTTCACCGTCGAGGACCCCACCATGCTCAGTGGTTCATTCAGTGGTGAGGTACCGTTCAAGACGCTGGATGGGCTCGTGTATGAGTATTCGTGCCACGAGGGGAACTACGCGCTGCAGGGCATTTTGAGTGGGGCACGTGCGTTGGAGAGAGGCAACAACTAGCGTCGGCTACAGACCACACCCGTTTCATCTAGGAGGGGCGATGAGCCTCCGGTACTCGAATGCGCTTCTGGTGCTCTGTGTCGTGATTACGGCCCCGGTGGTCGCCGCGCCCGTGACGGCACAGTCGACGAATGGCCGATGGGTCATGCCCCGCACGGCTAATGGTCATCCGGACCTGCAGGGCAATTGGAGCAATGCGACGCTCACCCCGATCCAGCGGCCGCGCGACCAGAGTTTGGTGGTGAGCCTGGAGGCGGGGGCAGCACGCGCCCAGGAGCAAGCCGACTACGTCGCTAGGCGCGCCGCGCCCAGTGACCCGAACCGATCCGCTCCGCCGGTGGGGGGTGACGGCAATAACAGGCCCGGTGCGGGCGCTGTGGGTGGATACAACGACTTCTACATCGACCGGGGCAGCGAGTTCGCGATCTACAACGGTGAGATACGCAGCTCGCTGATCGTCGATCCGGTGGACGGTCGTTATCCAGCGCGGACAGAGGCGTCAAACGCCAGGCGCTCAGAGGCCAGGCGGTTGCGCGGCGCGGCGGGCATCGGCCAGTACGACAACCCGGAAAACCGTCCGTTGGCCGAACGGTGCCTCACGTCGTTCGGGTCGAACATGGGTCCGCCCATGCTGCCTAACTACTTCTACAACAACAACTACACGATCGTGCAGACCGCGGACCACGTCATGATCATGACGGAAATGGTGCACGACACGCGGATCATTCGGCTCGGTGAGCCCGAGCCGCTGCCGGCGAACGTACGTCCCTGGTTCGGCGACTCATGGGGCCATTGGGAAGGCGATGCTCTCGTGGTCGAAACCACCAACTTCCATCCCATTCAGCTTGCCCAGACCGGGGTCTTCGCCGGTGCCACCAAGAGCCTCAAGGTGACCGAGCGCTTCACGCGCGCCGACGAGAACACGATCAACTACGAGTTCACCATCGACGACCCCGAGACCTTCACTCGCACGTTCAGCGGCGAAATGCCGTTCAAGGGGCTACCCGACATGGTGTTCGAATACGCCTGCCACGAGGGCAACTACGCGATGGACAACGTGTTGAGAGGGGCACGCGCGCAGGAACGCGGGAACAACTAGTTTCAGTAAGACACTACTTGATTTAGTCGAGGAGGGGCGATGAGCCTCCGGAATTCGAGTCTGCTTTTGGCGTTCTGTCTAGTCGTCACGCCCCTAGTAGTCGCTGTGCCGGCGACCGCTCAGTCCACTAATGGCCGATGGGTCATGCCGCGCACCTCCAACGGTCATCCGGACCTGCAAGGGAACTGGAGCAACGCGACCATGACGCCGATCCAGCGGCGGCGCGGCCAGGATAGCGCGGTGTTGGCGCTGGATGAGGCTAAGCGAGGCGAACAAGCCAAGGCCGATCGCTACACGGCGCGCGCCCAGCCCAGCGACCCGAACCGTTCGGCGCCGCCGGTGGGAGGTGATGGTTCCACTGGTGGTGCGGGCAACGTGGGCGGGTACAACAGCTTCTACATCGACTCGGGGGACAACTACGCCGTCTTCAACGGGGAGATTCGCACTTCGTTGATCGTCGATCCGCCGAGCGGCCGGTATCCTGAGCGGACAGAGGCGTCACGGGAAAGGCGCGCGGAGCGCACGCGGGCTATCAGGGCTGCTGGGGGCCGAGGCGGTCAGTATGACAACCCCGAGAACCGCCCGCTCGCCGAACGGTGCCTCAAGTCCTTCGGATCGAACATGGGTCCGCCCATGCTGCCCAACTATTTCTACAACAACAACTACACCATCGTACAGACCGCTGATCACGTCATGATCATGACGGAGATGGTGCACGATACCCGCGTCATCCGGCTGGGCGAGCCCAAGCCACTTCCGGCGAACCTACAGCCCTGGTTCGGCGATTCGTGGGGCCATTGGCAAGGCGACACACTCGTTGTGGAGACCACCAACTTCCACCCCACCCAGCGACGGGGCGGCATCATCTCGGGCACCTCAGAGAAGCTCAAGGTGACGGAGCGCTTCACGCGCGCCGACGAAAACACCTTGAACTACGAGTTCACCATCGAGGATCCCGAGACCTTCACGCGGCCGTTCAGCGGGGAAGTGCCGTTCAACCGGCTGCCCGAACAGGTCTTCGAGTACGCGTGCCACGAGGGCAACTACGCTCTCTTCAACATTCTGAGCGGCGCGAGGGCGCAGGAGCGCGGGAACAACTAGCGGGACAGCCGCCTCGACAACTGGAGTGAAGTGGAGGCCGGTGGGTCGGCGGCTCCTGTCGTGGTGTCGCGGCCATGTGCGGGTTGCGCGGTAGCTGGCTGTAGTGGAGGCCGGGGGTCGGCGACTCCTGTCGTGCCGTCGCGGCTGGGGTGCGCGGAGGTGGAGGTGGAGGGGTGCATTGCGCGCAGGCTCAGTATGCTGTTGTGGTCCGCGCTCGCTGCTGCTGAGCCCTCGCGAGACGGCGAAGAGCACCGTATAATGCCGTGATGGTAGGAGGTTGTCGGGCCTCTCCCGCTGCCTCCGTATGCCCTCTGTCAGGAGTAGTTCGATGGGCGACGCTGAATCCGTGGGCTTGCTGGAGAAGAAATACTCCAGGCGGTCCTTCATCAAAGGCGTGATCGCTGTCGGTGCGACCGCCTCCTCCACCGGATACCTGCTGGGTGGTGCGCAAGCTCTCGGCGCGCAGATGCCCGGGGCTACCGAGCGACTAATCACGCTCAACATCAACGGTCAGGATCGTCGCGTCGACGTTCTGCCCCACGAGACGTTGGCGATGACGCTCCGGTACCGGCTCAACATGACGGGCACCAAGTTCGGTTGTGACCGGGCCGAATGCGGCGCCTGTACGGTCCTGATCGACGGGGTCAATCACTACGGGTGTTCGATGCTCACGCATCAGGTGCGTGGGCGGGCCGTCACCACCATCGAGGGCCTCGAGAATCCGGACACGGGCGAGTTGAGCATCGTGCAGCAAGCGGTGCTCGAGCAGGGTGGATTCCAGTGTGCTTTCTGCGCTCCGGGCTTCATCATGAGCATGGAAGCGATGATCCGGGTGAATCCGAACCCCACGCGCGAGGAAGCAGCTCACGCACTCTCCGGCAACCTCTGCAGGTGCGCCGACTACGACAAGATCCTCACCTGCGCGATGCGAGCCGCCGAGCTCGCACGCAGCGTTTAGGAGAGCGACATGGCTGAGAAACTGATCGGAACCGATATCGCACCGCCGGACTTGATCGCGAAGATCACGGGTCGCGCCCGGTACTCCGAAGACTTTCGTCCGGACAATATGGTATTCGCAAAGCTCCTTCTGAGCCCGATGCCGCATTGTCGAGTGCGCGAGGTCGACGCGACCCGTGCGCTCGCTATGGAGGGGGTCATCGGTATCCTCCGCGCTGAAGAAGTCCCGTCACGGGAGGGCCCGAGAGAGGCGTGCCTGACCGACGAGCCGCACTACGAGGGTGAGCCTGTGCTCGCGATTGCGGCGATCACTGAAGAAATCGCGGCTGATGCGATCGAAGCGATCGACGTCGACTTCGAGCCGTTGCCATTCGTTTTGGACCCGCTCGACAGCCTGCGCCCCGGTGGCCCGACCGCCTATACAGATGGCAACCGCTTCGCGCGGGCGCCCGACGCAGAACAGGGTGACGGGCCGGTCTGGAGTGATTTCAAGTGGACCGAGGCCGACTTCGCCGAGATCGACGCCGGGCGTATGCCCAGCGACGCGGTTGCGATCAGCAACTGGGACAAGGGCGATGTGGACGCGGCGTTCGCCGAGGCGGACCTGATCCTCGAAGAGGAGATCGTCCACCAGTCGGTGACGCACCATCCCATGGAGCCCCGCACCAACATGGCGTACTGGGAGAACGGAAAGCTGTTCGCCCACGTATCGACCCAGTCCGCGCAGCGCACGAAGGCCGCCGTCGCAGGGGCTGTCGGCATCGATCAAGAAGACGTGGTCCTGATCGCCCCGTATTGCGGGGGCGGCTTCGGCTCGAAGATCGCCGGTACAACGCCCATGCAGATTCCCGCGATTTTCTCGCGGAAGATCAACCGACCGGTCATGCTGCGTATCACGCGCTACGAAGAGAACTACGTAGGCCGGGCGCGCCCTGGCTTCCAGACCTGGGTGAAGATGGGTTTCCGAAGTGATGGAAAGTGCATCGGCATCGACCTCTTCATCGTTGAGGAGGGCGGCGCGTACGGATCGGGTGACAACGGCACCGCAGGCGCGATCGCCGACCTGATCTATACGCCCGAGAACATGCGCTTCCGCGCTGTGTCGATGTATACGAACACTCCGCCCAAGGCTGCGCAGAGAGGTCCAGGTGGGGCGCAGATCGTCTCCATGCTTGAGCCGATCTTGGCCAAGGCGGGCCGCGAGCTCGAGGTAGACGCCCTCCAGATGCGCTTGATCAACGCGCCGGACCCGGACGTGGCGTTCGGTCCGCGTGGCTCGACGCTTACGAGCGTGCACGCGAAAGAGGCGCTCGAGCAGGGTGCGGAGCTGTTCGATTGGGCCGGCAAGCAGGCGCTGTCGGGCCGACGCGAAGGCACGAAGGTCACCGGTATCGGCGTGGCGCTGTCACCGTACACGGCGGGCTCGCGCGGATTCGACGGCCTCATGGTCATTCGCCCTGACGGCAAACTGTACGTGCACCAGGGCATCGGTAATCTCGGCACGCATTCGATCTCTGATACGGCCCGCCCGGCCGCGGAGATCCTCGGTCTCAACTGGGACCAGGTAGAGATCGTTTGGGGTGACTCGAGCCGTGGCATGCCGCGCAGCTCAGTGCAGGCGGGTAGTCAGACGACGCACGCACACACCCGGGCCAACCATGCGGCGGCCACGGATGCGGCGCGCAAGATCCGCCAGATCGCGGCACAGAGCCTGGGCGGTTCGCCGGGCGACTACGTGCTCGACAACGGCCGCGTCTTCCGGCGCGGCGGTGGCGCTGGCATGTCGTTCGCGCAGGTCGCTGAACGCGCGATCCAGATGGGCGGCGAGTACGACGGCCATGAGCTTCCAGACGACATCCACCGGGAAACGGTGCCAGCGGCCACAATGCTTGCTGGTGAGGGCCTCATGGGCGTCGCGAAGGACAACTACGGCGGCCGCGGAGGAGTCTACACCTTCGTCGCCGGCTTCGCGCAGGTGGAGCTCGACGTCGAGACCGGCGTGGTGGACATCAAGGAGTTCGTCGGTGTCACCGACTGCGGAACGGTAGTCCACCCGCGCAGCCTTGGCGCTCAACTCTTCGGTGGTTGCATCCAGGGAATGGGCATGGCGATGACGCAGAAGTGGGTGTACGACCCCAAGTACGGGGTGGCGTTCGCGAACCGCCTCTACACCGCGCGACCTCCGGGCTTCCTCGACATTCCACTCAACATGAAGTGGGCTGCGGTAGGCATCGCCGATCCGCAGACGCCTGTGGGGGCTAAGGGCATCGGTGAACCGCCTGTGGGTGCAGGTGCGGCAGCGCTCACGACTGCCATCGCGGACGCAATGGGCACATGCTTGTGCCGGACGCCACTGACGCCCGATATCATCCTGTCCGAACTCGAAGGACGCGATCCCGCGTTCGGCCGCCTCGACCAACACGTCGGCTAGGGAGAAGAACCATGGCGATCATCAGAGATATGATTCCGGCCTTCGAGCTCTTCCAGCCGAACACGGTGGACGACGCGTTGGCCTTGTTGGATGAGCACCGCGACGAGGCGTGGGTCCTCGCTGGCGGGCTCGACTCGTACGACTGGTTCAAAGACCGTATCAAACGCCCGGCAGTGGTGGTCGACTTGGGCGGAATCGAGGAGCTCCACGGCATAACCGAAGAGCAAGGCGGCCTCACGATCGGCGCGATGACGTCGCTCACAGAGGTCGTGAACCACGCTCGAGTCCAATCCGACTACTCGGTGCTTGCGACGGCAGCCGAGCACGTGGCGACGCCGCAGATTCGGAACCAAGGCACGCTGGGCGGCAACATCGCCCAGGACACGCGTTGCTGGTACTACCGAAGCGGTTGGCCTTGCTATCGCGCGGGTGGAAACACGTGCTACGCTGCGGCGCCGAAGGCGATGAACCGCGAGCACGCCATCATGGGGGCGAGCCGCTGCGTCGCGGTGAGCCCGTCAGACACAGCGCCGGCGCTGGTCGCGCTGGACGCCAAGATGACCGTACGCGGTGGTGGCTCGCCGAAGGTCCACGATGCGGAAGATTTCTTCATCGGCCCGGCGATCGACATCACTCGCATGACGGTGGTGAAGCCCGGGGATTTGCTCACCGCCATCCATATCCCGGCGGCATGGGCGAACGCTCAGTTCTACTATGAGAAGGTGCGGGACCGCGGCTCGTGGGACTTCCAGCTCGTGAGTGTCGCGGCGGCGTTCCAGGTTTCTGGTGGCACGATCACCGACGCGCGCATCTCTGTAGGTGGTGTCGCTCCTTATCCCGTACGGCTCGAGAGGGTCGAGCGGCTCGTCACCGGTACGACGGGCGGTGAGAGTGTGGTGAACGAGGCCGGCGAGCTGTCGGTCCAGGGTGCACGCGTACTGCGCCATAACGACTACAAGATTCCGATGATGAGGAACTTGGTCAGACGCGCGGTCAGGAGCGTCGCATAATGGATCTCTGGCGCAGAGCGGCGGACCCGTGGGGCCAGGACGTGCTCATTGGCGTTTCGTGGGACCTGATGTGGGCCGCGATCTGGGTGGCGGCAGCCTTCCTGATTGGACACTTCGTGTGGATCAAGTTTCGCCCGAGTGAAGCGCATGAGGCGACCGAGGTGCCGGCGGGTATTCCGGAGCGCATCCAGCGCCACTCGTTGGCCTCACGTGTGTTCCACTGGACGATGTCGGCGTCGATGCTCGTCCTTCTAGTTACGGCGTTCGTTCCGATGCTAGGGCTGCAGTTTGCGTGGGTGGAGATTCACTGGATCGCCGGAGTGGTGCTGACGGCAACCATCATCTACCACATCATCCACTCGATCGGATGGCAGGACTTCTGGTCCATGTTCCAGATCGGCTTCAGCGAGGGCGTTGCGCACCTGAAGCACATCATGTCGCCGAAGGCCCCTGCTCCCAAGGCCGGTAAGTATCCGTTCGACCATCGCATGTTCCACCACGCAAACGTGGTGGTGGGGCTCGGCGTGATCGCGACGGGAGTGCTCATGATGGTCCGCATCGATACGCCTTTGTGGGCGCCCAACCCATACATGCTTGCCGACAGCACTTGGGGTGTGGTGTATGTGATCCACGGTCTGTGCGGTGTATCGCTCATCCTCCTCACAGCGTCTCACATCTACTTTGCGCTCCGGCCCGAGAAGATGTGGATCACATGGTCCATGATCCGCGGCTGGGTCGACCGCGACCACTACTTGGCGCACCACGACCCGGCGAAGTGGGTCGTGACCAACGGGGCCGCTCCTCCTTCCGTGACCGAGGGGACTCCTCGCGCCGCAGAGACTGCCGAGGCCGAAGGCGCTTCTCCCGAGGCGCGCAGCGCCTCAGAATAGCGACGTGCGGGGCGAGGCCCTTCTCTCTAAGGCCCGCCCCGCACTCCTTTCCCTTCCCCAGGAGTAGCCGTGTCCTCGCTTCGCGATGACGTTAAGGGCCGTATTGATGCCATTGAAGAGAGCTACGAGTTCTTTTTGGCCTTCGCGGCGCAGGGACTGACCAGCGACCAGGGCTCCAAGTCCGGGGGTCAGTTACGCATCTTTTTGAGTAAGAGCGAGGCAGCGCTGGACGGACTCGCGGGCGCGTTGCGCGGACTCGTCGCGGAGGCATCGCTCGAGCCCGCTACCACATGGGCGGAGGTTCTGGACGTTGTCGAGCGCGACGCGTCCGACGCGCTGTCGGCGCTCCGGCTCGTGGCCGCGCAGTCCTCGGTCAGCTCGCAGTTGATCGACAATCTCAATGCGAACATCCACTTTCGGGCGCTACTGACCGATCTCTTCTTGGTGGATGAACTGATCGGGGCCTGAAGCGCGGCGAGGCACCGGACGGGGGACGGTTCGCAGGGGGGGCTAGGCTCTTCACATTCGTGAAGTACCTTTCTCGGCAGTCGTCGCAAGGCGAGCCACGTCCACTCCCTTAACACCTTTCATGACCTCTCTTCAATCCCTCGGGAACATCGGAGAGTTCGTCGGCGCCATTGGCGTCGTCATCTCGTTGGTGTACCTGGCGCAACAGATGAAGCAAAACACCAATTCGGTGCGCGCGGCCTCGTTCAACTCCATGGTGCAGAACAGCATAGGACTTTTGGAGCACTCGTTTCGGGACTCCGAATTCGCGGCGTTCCTGGCGCGCGCCGAGCGGGATCCTGCGGCTCTCTCCCCGGGAGAGGCCATGCGCTGGGATGCGTACATGACCGCCGTGTATCGCCATTTCGGGAACCTCGTCTACCAGCACCGAGTCGGCGCCCTGGATCATCTCATGTGGGACACGTATCAGGCCACGCTCAAGCAGCACCTGCGCAGCCCGGCGTGGGCTTCGTGGTATGAAGCGAACGCGCACATCTTCAGCACGGCGCTTACAGCACAGGTCGCTACGGCTCGCGCAGAGCTGGCGGTCGAGGGCGATTCAGGTGGCCAAGAGTTGGCCATAGGGAGCGATCCGACGCCCGCACAGGTCCCCTCGGAGAGTGGTTCGGCGACGTAGCTGGCCGGGGTGGGTCTGCCGCAATAGTCGTCAGCCGGAGGCAATTTTCGACCTCGTGCAACTTTTTGTCGACCACTGTCGTCTACATTGTGTACAGGGTCGTCTACATTGTGTACGAGGTCGAGGAGGCCGCGGTGAGTCCGAAGTCGTTCTTGGGGGAGTTCGAGCAGATGGTGTTGCTGGCGATCCTGCAACAGGAGAAGAAGGCGTTCGCGCTCGATGTGCGCAGGGAGATCGAGCGCAGCGCGGGTCGCAGCGTCTCGCGAGGGGCCTTCTACACGACCCTGGAGCGGCTCGAGCGAAAGGCATTAGCCACCTGGAGTGAGGAGGTGCCTGACGATCCGCATCGCAGCGGTCCTCTGCGGCGCTTCGCCGTGACCCCGAGCGGCGTTGAGGCTCTTCGGGAGAGCCGGCGGGCGCTCGACGCTCTTTCGCATGGGCTCGACAACGTGCTCGGAGAAGTCGGTTGAGACAGTCGCTTCCGCCGCTGTGGGCTGCCGCGCTTCTCGACCGAGTGCTGCCGCGTGGCGCGCGAGGGTCGAGCGTACGGGCGGATCTCGATGACGAGTTCCGCGAGCTGGCTACTCGAGTGTCTCTGCGGGTCGTGCGACGTTGGTACGCCTGGGAAGCACTCAAGATCACGGCTCACTTCGCCTGGGTTGGGGCCTGGGGTGGCTTGCGGGGAATCTTCGACTTGAACCGGACTTCGGGAGGGGTGGGCGGCATGGAACGCACGGTGCAGAACCTTCGACTCGCGCTGGGTGCGGAGAGCGCGAGTGTCGCCTCGCGCACCATTCTTCGAGGCATGATCCCGGTTGGCCTGGGCGTCTCGCTCGGGTTACTGGGCGCTGCCCTCGGAGCCGGCTTGCTCAAGGGTCTCATCTTCGGTGTCGAAACACTGGATCTTGGCACCTACCTAACGGCGCCGGCAACGCTCGTGCTCGTGGCGCTTCCTGCTCTAGCTCTGCAAGCGCTTCGGGCCAGCCGAATCGATCCGGTCCGGACACTGCGCGAGGCAATAGGCCTCGGCGTCCACTTGGTCTTGATGGCGCGCGGGTCGTATCATCGGTGCGACCCGCCCACCCCAATGCCCGGTGGAATCGATGCCAGTGTCTTTTTTCCCTCGTCCACGCCCCACCGTGTTGTTATTGGTGCTCGGGCTTGTGGCGTGCCAACCGTCCGATCCTCCGCTGCCGAACATCATCTATATGCTGGCGGACGACCTCGGATACGGAGAGTTGGGTTCGTACGGCCAGACAAAGATCAGGACGCCCTTCCTCGATCAGCTCGCCGCGCAGGGAATTCGATTCAGCCAGCACTATTCGGGTAGCCCGGTTTGTGCCCCTTCCCGCGGCACGCTGCTCACCGGATTTCACACGGGCCATTCTCAGGTGCGCGACAACTTCGAGTTGGGCGGCTGGATCGACTCCGAAGAGCGAGGTCAGATGTCACTCGATCCTGGCACCTATACGATCGGGCGCATGCTTCAGAACGCGGGGTATGTCACGGGCGCCATCGGCAAGTGGGGCCTAGGGGGGCCGGGCTCCCCGGGCGAGCCCAACCTGCACGGATTCGACTACTTCTTCGGATACTTGGACCAGAAGCAGGCGCACAACTACTACCCGACGCACTTGTGGCGAAACGGTGAGCGCGTGCCGCTCGACAACGAGTACTTCTCGCCACACCAACGGCTCGAGGGGGATCCCGCTGATCCTTCATCGTACGAGTCGTTCGCCGGTAACGAGTATTCGCTGGACGTCATGGCGGACGACGCCTTGCGGTTCCTGGAGGACAACGCCGATCGCCCGTTCTTCCTCTATCTCCCGTTCGCCGTACCTCACCTCGCGCTACAGGTGCCCGACTCGTCGGTGGCCGAATACGATGGCGCGTTCGACGAGGAGCCGTACCTGGGGGATCGCAGCTATCTGCCGCACCCGAGGCCGTTCTCCGCCTACGCGGGCATGATCACCAGGATGGACGCACACATCGGCCGTATTCTCGCCAAGCTCGAGCAGCTCGGCCTCACGGACAACACTCTGGTGATGTTTACCAGCGACAATGGGACCACCTACACCGGTGGGGTGGATGCCGACTTCTTCGACAGCAGCGGCGGCCTCCGCGGCCTGAAGGGATCCGTATATGAAGGAGGCATCCGAGTGCCTTTCATCGCGCGCTGGCCAGGGCACATCGAGCCGGGCTCGTCGTCTGACCACATCTCGGCCTTTTGGGACATGATGCCTACGTTGGCGGATGCCGTGGGCGTAACGTCTCCCAGCGGCATCGACGGCATCTCCTTCTTACCGGCGCTTTTGGGTGAAGCGACGCAGACCGAGCACACATCTCTGTATTGGGAATACCACGGGCTCTGGAATGGCGCTCAGGCGGTGCGCATGGGTCGTTGGAAGGGCGTTCGCCTGGGCGGCCACGACGATCCCGAGGCATCAATCGAGTTGTACGACCTCGACGCAGATCCGGCCGAGCAGGCCGATGTTGCCGCGCAGCATCCCGAAGTAGTCCAACGCGTGCGATCCGTGATGGAGTCCCGAACTGAATCTGACGTGCCCCGGTGGAACTTCGCCCGCCGCTAAGGTAGGTTGGCGGCGTCGATCCGACTCCTCTCGACCACCCCTGGATGCCCACGATACAGGCGCCCCCGCCGCGAACAGCTTCGACCACCGCAGAGCCCCTGTGGGCGAAGGTCATCGACAACACTCGTTGCATCGGGTGTCACGCGTGCACGACAGCGTGCAAGTCGGAGAACGAGGTCCCGCTTTCGGTTACCCGTACCTACGTGAAGTACGTGGATACTGGCCTTTTCCCGCAGGCGCGTCGCTCCTTCCAGGTCACGCGCTGCAACCAGTGTGAAGATGCGCCGTGCGTGGCCGCGTGTCCGACGGCGGCCATGTACAAGCGTCCCGACGGCATCGTCGACTTCGACAAGTCGATCTGCATCGGGTGCAAGGCGTGCATCGCGGCCTGCCCCTACGACGCGATCTTCATCAACCCCGAAGACAAGTCCGCCGAGAAGTGCAACTTCTGCGCCCATCGGCTCGATGTTGGGCTGGAGCCGGCGTGTGTCGTGGTTTGCCCGACACAGGCCATCCTGGTCGGCGATATGCACGACCCGCTCTCCGCTGTCAGCCAGATCATCCATCGAGATGCGGTCACGGTGCGTCGTCCCGAGAAGGAGACGCGACCGAAGTTGTACTACAAGGGCGCGGACCAGGTAACGCTGGACCCCCTGGCAGCTCGTCGCCCGGATGGCGGGCTGTTCATGTGGAGTGAGCAGGGCGATGTCGACCACCAGGTGCCTTCGGGACGCCCCGCGTCACACCCGGGACCGTGGAACAGCTCCGCCGCGGCGGTACTGAGCTACGATATCCCGCACCGGGCTCCCTGGGATTTCCGGGTCAGCTTGTACACGTTCACGAAATCGATCTCGGCAGGCGCCTACCTCGTGCCGCTACTGCTGGGGGCGCTCGGCATGCTGCCGTTCACTACAGCGCTGTGGGGCTCCCAGGCGGTGTTGGTGGCGATGCTCGCGCTGATGTTGACTGGCGCGCTCCTAGTCTGGGACCTCGAGCATCCGGAGCGCTTCTGGATGGTGCTGCTCAAGCCACAGTGGCGAAGTTGGCTGGTGCGCGGCGGCTTTGTCATCACGGGGTATGGGGGCTTGCTCGCGGCACATCTCGGTGCCACCTGGATTGGTAGAGCAGACCTTACGCCTTCGTTCGGTTGGGTTGGCGGTCCGCTCGCGGCCATGACCGCGGTCTATACCGCGTACCTATTCGCTCAGGCGAGGGCTCGTGACCTCTGGCAGAGTCCACTGCTGCCCGCGCATTTGCTCGTGCAAGCTTTGGTCGCGGGTGCGGGGGTATTGATGCTCATCGTCAGCGATCCGTCGCTTTTGCAGCCGATCACGAGTCTCTTCCGACTATCTCTAGCGGGGCACCTCGTGATGGTGCTCGGCGAAGCTTCGATGCGGCATCCCACTGCCCACGCCACGCTGGCAGCGAGGAACATGACACGCGGTGACTATGCCCACTTCTACTGGGTGGGATTGGCGCTCGCGGTGCTCGCCCTCGTTGTCGCGCTCGCGAGCCCTGTGATCGCCGCGCTTTCCGGTCTCGCCGGACTCCTTCTCTACGAGCACGCATTTGTGCAGGCGGGCCAATCGGTGCCTCTGGCATGACCGACCTCAATGAGCTGAACCGACGTGTCTCCGCGGCCAAGGCCGAGGTGGAGGCTCGCGGTGAGACGTTCTACCCAGGTGCCAGCCGTGTGCATCTCGCATCGTTCCCGCCCAAGGAGCGTTGGAACGATTGGGTCGAGCTCGACTCGAAGTCGTGGCCGAACCGGGTCGAGAAGCGCTACATGCTCGTTCCGACGACGTGCTTCAACTGCGAGTCGGCGTGTGGGCTACTCGCTTATGTCGACCGGGATACGCTCCAGGTGCGCAAGTTCGAGGGCAACCCAGAGCATCCTGGTTCGAGAGGGCGCAACTGCGCCAAGGGGCCCGCGACAATCAACCAGATCACCGACCCGGACCGCATCCTGTATCCACTCAAACGTGCGGGCGCGCGTGGGCAGGGGAAGTGGGAGCGCGTCTCATGGGACGAGGCGCTGGACGACATCGCCGCGCGCATCCGGCGCGCGATGGAGGAGGAGCGCCACGAACAGGTGATGTACCACGTCGGGCGCCCTGGCGAGGACGGGTACACGACGCGCATGCTAGCCGCGTGGGCGGTCGATGGTCACAATTCGCATACCAATGTGTGTTCGAGTGGCGCGCGCGCGGGCTACCACTGGTGGATGGGCATGGACAGGCCGAGCCCGGACTTCGCCAACGCGAAGGTCATTGTGCTGGTCAGCAGCCACCTCGAGACAGGTCACTACTTCAACCCGCATGCCCAACGCATCATCGAAGGCAAGAAGGGCGGTGCGAAGCTGATCGTTCTCGACACCCGCCTCTCGAACACGGCGACGCATGCGGACCACTGGCTCTCGCCTTACCCGGGGTCGGAGGCGTCGATCTTCCTGGCCATCGCCAATTGGATGATTCAGGAGCGCAAGTACGACCGCGAGTTCGTGCGCCGATGGTGGAACTGGCAAGAGTACATGGAGGCGGTGCAGGGCGAGCAGAGTGCCACGTTCGAGCGCTTCGAGCAGGTGCTGCGCGAGACGTATTCCGAATACACTTTCGAGTTCGCGGCCCGCGAGTCAGGTCTGGAGGAGGATGTTCTGCGAGAGGTCGCCGGGGTCGTCTCCACGGCAGGCACACGCCTCGCCACGCATAACTGGCGCAGTGCTGGGTCGGGCAACCTCGGTGGATGGCAGGTCGCGCGCACGTTGACCCTGCTCAACGCGCTGCTCGGTGCGCTGGCGACCGAGGGCGGCACGTTCCCGAACTCGTGGAACAAGTTCACGCCCAAACCGCCGCGCTTGCCGCACCAACGCCCACGTCGCTGGAACGAGGTGCTCTGGCCGCGCGAGTATCCGCTCGCGCTCATGGAGATGTCGTTCCTGATGCCGCACCTCATGCGGGACCAGGATGCGTACGTGGACGTGTACTTCACTCGCGTCTACAACCCCGTATGGACCAACCCCGACGGCTTCTCGTGGATCGAGATGCTCACCGACGAAAGCAAGATCGGCCTGCACATCGCTCAGACGCCGACTTGGAACGAGACCGCCTACTTCGCCGACTACGTGCTCCCGATGGGTCACGCCTCTGAGCGCCACGACCTGACCTCCTACGAGCAGTACGACGGCCAGTTCATCGGCTTCCGGCAGCCGGTGCTGCGCACTGCGCGCGAGCGTCTTGGTGAACAGATCACCGACACGCGCCAGGTCAACCCGGGAGAAGTGTGGGAGGAGAACGAGTTTTGGATCGAGCTGACGTGGAGAATCGATCCTGATGGCTCGTTGGGCATCCGGGAGTTCTTCGAGTCGCGTGAGCACCCTGGCGAGAAGATGACGGTCGACGAGTACTACGGTTGGATCTTCGACAACTCCGTGCCCGGCCTGCCCGAAGCTGCGGCCGCCCAGGGCATCTCGCCCCTTGAGTACATGCGTCGCTTTGGCGCCTTCGAGGTGGCGAGCAAGGTCGGTCAGGTATACGAACAGGCCGTCTCGGATTCCGAGCTCGAGGATGTGCGTGTGGACGAGATGGGTCGGGTGTTCACTCGTGCCGCATCGCCGCCCAGCCCGAAAGCACCGGGTGGCACCAAGATCGATCCGGACGAGGAGGGGCGGCGCCGGGTCGGAGTCCGCGTGGACGGTGAGATACTGCGCGGGTGGCCGACGCCCAGCGGCAAGCTGGAATTTTGGTCGCGCACCTTAGCTGAATGGGGATGGCCGGAGCTCGCGATCCCGACCTACGTGAAGAGCCATGTGCATCGGGATAACCTGGAAGACGACCAGATGCCGATGATCACCACCTTCCGGGTCCCTGTGCAGATTCACACCAGGAGCGCCAATTCGAAGTGGCTCGACGAGATCGCTCATACGAACCCGCTTTGGATCCACCCGACCGACGCCGCACGCGTGGGTGTCGAGAAGACCGGCGACCTCGTCCGGGTTCAGACCGATATCGGCTACTTCGTGCTCAAGGCTTGGATTACCGAGGGGATCCGGCCGGGGGTAGTTGCGTGCAGCCACCACATGGGCCGCTGGAAACCCGAAGGGCAGGAGGGGCAACGCATGGGCATGATGACGGTTGCTCTGGATCAGCAAGGCTCGGAGTGGGAGCTCACGCCGAAGCAGCGCGGAGGTCCCTTCTCGTCCTCGGACCCGGACACGCTTCGCGTCTGGTGGACCGACGTTGGGGTCCATCAGAACCTCACCCACGCGGTACACCCAGACCCGATCTCGGGCCAACACTGTTGGCACCAAGCGGTGCGGGTCGGCCCCGCCCAGCTTGGGGACAGCCAAGGCGACGTCTTTGTCGACACGCGCAAGTCGCGGGCGATGTACGAGAAATGGCTCGAGATGACACGCTCGGCAGACGACTATTCGCCGGACGGCACGCGCCGTCCGTGGTGGATGCTTCGTCCGGTGCGTCCCGAGCGAGATGCGTATAAGCTACCCGTCAAGACCGAACCCGCGACCGTCTGAAGTGGCATGAGCCAGCTCTCACATGCGGCGCCTACCGAGGACAGGAGCGACATCCCGCCCACACCGCCTGTCGAACTCCTGCGGGTGCTCGCTGTGCTCGCGGAGCCCCCGAGTCCGGAGTATGCCCGAGTGGCGGAGGCAGCGGGCCTCGGCCCCGCCCCCACGGCGTCCGAGCACGGCGATGTGTTCCTTTTCCAGCTCTATCCGTACGCGTCTGTGCACGTCGGTGCCGAGGGTATGATGGGGGGCGAAGCGCGAGATCGCTTGGCGGGGTTCTGGCGCGCGCTGGGTCGCACGCCGCCCGCGGAGCCCGATCATCTGTCCGCACTGCTGGCTCTCTATGCGTCTCTCTGGGAGGAGGAGCGACCAGAAGCCGCACACAGTGCGATCATGGAGCAGAGCAGAGCCGCGCTGCTCGACGAGCACATCGCTCCGTGGCTACCTCACTACCTCGCGCGGGTGCAGGAGCTAGCGCCCGGCTTCTACTCGGGGTGGGCCGAGCTACTGTCGCGGATCCTGGCAGCCGAAGCCGACCGCTCGGGACCCGCGGACCGGCTGCCGCTTCATTTGCGCGAGGCTCCGGGCCTACCCGATCCCCGACGCGACGGCGGCGACGCGTTCCTGGCTGGACTGCTTGCCATGGTACGATCCGGCGTGATGATCACGCGCGCAGATCTAGCCTCGATCGCCGCGACGCTCGACCTCGGGCTGCGCGCGGGAGAGCGACGGTACGCCTTGGCTAGCCTTCTCAGCCAGGAGCCGGTTGGCGTGCTCCGGGCATTCGCGGCCGAGGCCCGTCGTCAGGGCGCCATGCACGAGCTTCGTACCGATCGCTGGGGCGCTGGCAGCGAATTCTTGGCGGCGCGCGCGCGGACCACTGCAGAACTCCTGGAGCAGCTTGCGGCCGAGGGCTTCGATCCGTGCGAGGATCCGCCCTCCAAATCCGCAGCCCGCGTCGGATCATGACTACCCCGGTCCGCTCGGATCCAGTGCATGGATTCTCGTGGAGAGACGTAGTGGCCGGGTTGAGCGTCGCGCTCGTGCTCATTCCCCAGTCCGTGGCGTACGCTGAGCTCGCCGGCATGCCGAGCCATCACGGTCTGTACGCCGCGGCACTGCCGCCGATCGCGGCCGCGTTCTTCGCCTCCTCGCCCTATTTGCAAGCCGGTCCAGTCGCGCTCACCGCGCTACTCACGCTCGGCGCGCTGCTCCCGCTCGCTCAAGCCGGTAGCGCCGAGTACGTGGGGCTCGCCGCACTTCTCGCGTTGGTGGTCGGGGTCGTCCGCATGCTGGTCGGCGCGTTGAAAGCGGGGTGGCTCAGCTACTTGATGTCTCGACCGATGCTGAGCGGCTTCACGTCGGCCGCCGCGATCCTGATCGTTTCGTCGCAGCTTCCGGGCGCGCTCGGATCGCCGGCGCCGGACGGGAGCGTCCTGGGTAGGGCCGTCTGGGCCATCGGGCATCCAACATCTTGGGAGGTCGCGTCGATCGGCCTGACTGCTGTGACGGTGCTTCTGGTTTTGGGGGGACGGGCGATTCACTCTCTCGTTCCCGGGGTCCTGCTGGCGGCCGCCGGAGGAATTGTTTTTTCGAGCTTGACTGGCTATGCGGGCGCCGCTGTAGGCGACATCCCGGCCGGGCTGCCCAGGCTCACGTTGGATCTACCGTGGCACCGGCTGCCGGTGCTGCTGCTGCCCGGTGCCGTAATCGCGCTCGTCGGCTTCGCCGAGGCTGCCTCCATTGCGAGGGTCTTTGCCAGCGAAGATCGACAGCGCTGGGACGCGAACAGGGAATTCCTCGGCCAGGGCGCCGCCAACCTGGCAGCCGCAATCACCGGCGGCTTTCCGGTAGGTGGCTCTTTCACCCGCAGCAGCGTGAACCGGCTGTCGGGGGGGCGGAGCCGTTGGAGTGGTCTGGTCACCGGCTTCAGCGTGCTCCTGTTCCTGCCCTTTGCGGGGGTACTCGCCCCCCTTCCGACCGCGGTGCTCGCCGGGATCGTCATTGCGGCGATTTCGACCCTCTTTCGCCCACGCGAGCTGCTCCGACTGTGGAGGCTTTCGCGGCCGCAAGCGTTCGTGGGATGGGGGACCTTCGCTTTCACTCTGCTTCTGGCCCCGCACATCGAACAGGCGGTCCTGCTCGGAGTGGTCATGGCTACGGCTGTGCATTTGTGGCGCCAACTCCGGCCAGGATTGGTAGCGCGGCGCGAAGGAGACACTTTGTACCTTGAGCCGAGCGGCGTTCTCTGGTTCGGGTCAGCCCCTGCTATGGAAGACGCTTTGTTCGCTCGACTGGACGACGAGCCCGATGTTCGACGTGTCGTGCTCAAGTGCTCGGGCCTCAGCGGGATCGACATAACGGGGGCGTACAGTCTGGCGGAGATGCTCGATCACGTGCATCGGGCGGGCTTGGAAATGGAGATCGAAGGCGTGCCCGAGCACGCCCGCCGCATACTCGAAGCCGTGGGGGTCGGAACACATAGGCCCCCTGCTTCGTAGTGGAGGAGTACACCTACACCGTTCGGGGGAAACATGTTTGGACTCTTAGCTGCCGGAATCGCTGGCATAGTAGGCGTATACGGGCATATCAAGTCCCGAGAATTCGTTGGCCAGCGCCTGCGCTACACCAGCTTGGTGGAGAAGCCCGCGGTCGGATTGTTCGCGGGCGTGGGTGCGATGATCGTAGCGGCACCGATCGTGGCGGTGCTCCCGTTCATAGGCGCCGGGACTGCGATCGCTGTCGGGATTGGTGTGGGCACCGGAGTGGCTCTTGGCGTGAAGGACACCAAGAACCCGCCCTTGCTCGAGGATTGATGCGACACTTCGCGCTCGCGACATACGCTGCTTTCGCCCTGGCTCTTGGGGCCCTTCCCGTGTCCGCGCAGTCGGAAGGAGACGTGGGGCTGGCCATCGCACAGGTGTGCGGGGAGGTGGATGAGCGCACACAAGGCGTGCTTGCCGGCACGGTGCGGGACCAGTCGAGCGGTGTCTTGCTCGACAACGCGGCGGTGGTGCTCAAGTGGTCGATCCCTATGAACGAATACCCTGGCACCCAGGCCGAGCGCACCAACTCGGAGGGCTTCTTCCTCTTCTGCCACGCTCCGGGAGGTTTCGCGATCGATGTGTACGCCGAAAGTCTCGGACACCGCTCCGAAGCTGTCACCGTCGGCGTCGAGCCTGGGACCCTGGTCGTCGAACACATCGTCGTTGAGGTTTCCGACCCATCGGTGCCAGGCTTCATTACCGGACGCGTCATCGACCGATCCACGGGCCGCGGGATCGAGAACGCGGAGCTGAGCATCCGCGACGAGGGCATAGGCACGCTGACGAACATTCGTGGGATGTTCGTCTTCAAAGAAGTCCCGTACGGCGTTTATATCATCGATGTCCGTCACCTCGCCTTCGCGGACCGCGAAGTGGCGTTGCACGTCGCTGGCGGCCTCACCCAGAACCTCGTGATCGAACTCTCCGAACAGGCGATGGAGCTCGAGGGGCTTACCGTGACCGTCGAGCCCAAACGGTTCTACAACGATATGGAGGGTCTCGTCCGGCGCATGAACATGGGGTTCGGAGACTTCATGTTGCGTTCCGACATCGAGGCAAGCTCGGCGAGTTCCTTGACTCACTTGCTTCTGGGGCGGGGCGTGCGCTTGAACGATGCCGGCCGGAGCCTGGTAATCAGAGGTCGCGTCTGTACTCCAATGGTTTTCATAGACGGACGAATGACCCGGCTAGACCCCGATCGAGGCCTACTCGATATCAGTGTTTTGGACGCCGAGGCCGTCGAGTTCTACAAGGGCACGGCTTCTATCCCGGCAGAGTTCAACTACAGCAACAACCTTCAGGCCGGCTGTGGAGCGATCGTGATCTGGACCCGCAGGGGGCGTTGAGCCGGGCCTCTGGAGAAGGCGGCGGAGATCTCCGCCGCGCGATTGGGCTCAGGCACGCGACCGCGATGGTGGTCGGCACCATCATCGGCGCAGCCATCTTCGTTCAGCCATCCGAGGTGACCGGGCAGGTCCCAACCATGCTCGGCGTGTTTGCGGTGTGGCTCGCCGCCGGGGTGCTCACAATGTTTGGAGCCCTGGTCTGTGCCGAGCTGGCGAGCAACTACCCGGAAGCGGGTGGCGTCTACGTGTACTTGCGGGAGGCTTTTTCGCCGGCGCTCGGCTTTCTTTGGGGCTGGGCGATGTTCTGGACGATGCACTCCGGCATCATCGCGGCGATCGCAGTGGTGTGCGCTCGCTACCTCGGCTTCCTGGTGGAGTTGAGCGACCTCGGCCAGAAGTCCGTCGCGGTGGCCATCATCGTGATCCTTTCCGTGGTCAACTACTTCGGCGTGAAGCACGGCAGTGTATTGCAGACGGTGATCACCGCGGGGAAGCTCGTCGCGATCGCGGCCATCGTAGTGCTCGGCTTCGCGTTCGGGGGCGATGCCCATGAGGCGGTCGTGAGCGCCGCTGCGACGCCAGAGCCGGGGTCCTTCGGCGTCGTGGAGTTCGCGCTCGCACTGGGGGCGGGCCTGTTCGCGTTCGGTGGCTGGCACATGGTCACCTACAACGCGGAAGAAACCACGGATCCGCGAGCCACGATTCCACGAGCTCTGGTGATTGGCACGCTGGTTGTCACGGCATGTTATGTGCTGCTCAACGCGGTGTACCTCTATGTACTGCCGATGGAAACGGTTGCCTCGTCCGATCGCGTGGCTGCAGATGCCGCCGACGCCGTCTTCGGTCGCGGGGGCGGCGTCGCGATTTCAGTCCTGGTGATCTTCTCCAGCTTCGGCGCCCTTTCCGGCATCGTGCTCGCGGGACCGAGGGTCTACTTCGCCATGGCTCGAGACGGCCTACTCTTCCGCTGGCTCGGGCAGGTCCACGAGACCCACCGGACTCCTCATCGCGCGATCGCGCTTCAAGGCTTCTGGTCGAGCGTGCTCGTGATCACCGGGTCCTACCGGGAGCTCTTCACACGGGTGATCTATACCGAGTGGATCTTCTTTGGGCTCATGGCGATCGGGCTCATCCTGCTGCGTCGGCGCGCCGAAGTTTCCCGCACCTATGAAGTGTGGGGCTACCCCTGGGTGCCGGGGATCTTTGCGATTTCTGCGTTTGCGGTCGTTGTGAATCAGGTGATTTCTCAGCCGGTCGAAAGCCTGACCGGCCTGGGGCTGGTGCTCGTAGGACTGCCCGTCTACTTCATTTGGGCTCGTAAACCAATCGCCACGGGATCCACATGATCGTCGACTTCCACAACCACTATTTTCCGCCTGAGTACCTTGATGCGATTCGGTCCGGAGGCAGTCACTTCCAGGTCACAGCAGACAACGACGGCAACCCGGTGCTGCATTCGCCGGGTGACTACAACGTGTTGGTACCCGGGCACCGCGACCTGGACTTCCGCGAGAAGGCTCTGGACGAGGCGGGCGTGCGCATGCAGGTCATCACGTTCACAGCACCAGGGACGAGCATCGAAACACCTGAACGAGCCGCGGAGTTATGCCAGGTCATCAACGATGCGTTCGCCTCGGAGGTGCGCGCGCGTTCCGAACGTTTCACCTCGCTCGCGACCCTGCCCATGAACGCCCCAGAAGCCGCTGCTCGCGAAACCGAGCGAGTCGTCGGCGAGCTCGGCCTTCCGGGTGTGATGCTGCTCTCGAACGCGAGCGGTGTGCCGCTGTTCGAGCAGCGCTTCTGGCCTGTATACGAGCGTCTCAACGAGGCGCGTGCCGTGATCTACATCCACCCGACCTACCCGGTCGGCGTGGAGGTCATGGAGAAGTTCATGCTCATGCCCATGGTTGGCTTCCTGACCGATACCACGCTCGCGGCGGCCGGGTTGGTCTACTCTGGGGTGGTCGAGCGTTTCCCGGACATCACGTGGGTGCTCGCGCACCTCGGCGGCGCGGTGCCCTACCTGGCAGAGCGCTTCGATCGCGGCTTCGAGGCCTATCCCGAATGCCGCGAACACTGCTCGACGCTACCCAGTGAGTTGCTCCAAAACTTCTACTATGACACGGTGAACTTCGACAAGCGCTGCCTGGACCTGGCGCTCGATTTCGCCGGTGTGGATCACATAGTCGCGGGCTCGGACTACCCGCACATGATCGGTAGCCTCGACAAGATGGTGGACAGCATCGCCGGTCTCGATCTCTCGGAGGAAGACAAGAACAAGATCCGCGGGGGGAATGCAGCTCGCATTTTGGGGTTGGGCGGTGATTGATCTGGATCCGTCGATCTCGCCGTTGCCCCAAGTGCGCGTGCGGCGCGAATCACGTGCCGACCCCCTGGTGCTACCGACCGCTTCGCCGCCTCTTTCCCTCGTCGTCCTCCATGCGCGCTTGCCCAGACTGTGCATGGAAGGGTTTCATCATAGTCTGGTGACGGGACCAACAGGCCGTGCGCCAGTGGCACGAGCCAGCAATCCCTTGAGCGCGGGCTCGCGCTTCCCCACGTTGGCGATGTCACGATCACTCAGACCTCCGCGACCATGAGCAACCGTCCTCCCGCCGATTCCGGCTCGCTTCCGCGACGCGACCTTCTCAAGCTGGGCGTAGCAGGCCTTGGTCTGAGCGCCACGGCAGCCATGCCGGGCCTCGCATCCGGCGATGCGCCCAATCAGGAACGGCCCGACCTCGGCCCCGCGCCCGCCACTCCCTTCGCCGCGCAGCCACTCGACGCGGTGCGCGTCGGGTTCGTCGGAGTCGGCGGCATGGGGGGCGCGCACGTTCGCAATTTCCTTGGCCTAGCAGACGTGGAGATCACCGCGCTCTGTGACATCAACGAGGCTCGCAACACCGAGGTCGCGTCCTGGGTCACCGAGGATGGTCGCCCCAGGCCGGCCATGTATGGCCGGAACGAGACCGATTTCGTGCGCATGTGCGAGACGGAGGATCTCGACCTCGTGCTCACCGCCACACCATGGGAGTGGCACGTGCCGGTGTGCGTGGCCGCGATGGAGAACGGCAAACACGCGGCCACCGAGGTGCCCGCGGCGTACCGGACGGAGGACTGTTGGAAGATGGTCGAGTACGCCGAGAAGTATCAACGGCACTGCGTGATGATGGAGAACTGCAATTACGACCGCCCCGAGATGATGGTATTCCACATGGCTCGCCTCGGTCTTTTTGGCGAGATCCTCCATGCCGAGTGTGGCTACTTGCACGACCTGCGCTCGATCAAATTCTCCGAGACCGGCGAGGGACTCTGGCGCCGTGCCCACGCGATGGTCCGCGACGCCAACCTGTACCCTACCCACGGACTGGGCCCGGTGGCGAACGTCATGGACATCAACCGTGGTGACCGCTTCGACTATCTGGTGTCGATGAGCTCACCGTCCCGTGGGTTACAGGAGTGGGCGGAGGCCCACTATCCGGAGGGCCACGCGAAGCGGCAGGAACGCTACATGCTCGGGGACGTGAATACGACGATGATCAAGACCGTCCAGGGCAAGACGATCTACCTGGGCCACGATACCAATTTGCCGCGTCCTTATTCGCGCATTCACATGGTGCAGGGAACGAAGGGGCTTTTTCAGGGCTACCCGAATCGCGTATACCTCGAAGGCATGAGCCCCGAGCACCGCTGGCAGGACTGGATGGAGTTGAGGGAAGAATTCGACCATCCACTCTGGAAGGACCTCGAAGCACAGTCTGAGGGCGCGGGCCATGGAGGCATGGACTTCATCGAGGACTACCGGCTGGTAAAGTGCCTGCTCGAGGGCAAGCCGACCGACATGAACGTATACGACGCCGCGGCCCTATCGGTAATCACACCTCTCTCTGAGTGGTCGGTTGCCAACCGTAGCAGGCCCATCGACGTGCCCGACTTCACGCGTGGGCGCTGGGCGCAATGGCCGAAGCTCGAGATCCTGAGGGCGTGACGAACGAGAGAAGCACAGATTCAGAGCTGTTCTCGTCGCTGTTTGGCGGCGCCCCGACCCATGTCGCGCGTGCCCCCGGCCGTGTGAATCTCATGGGGGAGCACATCGACTATTGCGACCTCGCGGTGTTGCCGATGGCGACGCAACACGAGGCCCAGCTCCAATTCCGGGCACGGGACGACGGCCTAGTCCGAATCACGAACCAAGATCCAGAGTTCGACCCGGTGGAGTTCGAGCTCGGTCCTGCGATCGCCCCGGGCGCGCGGGGTGACTGGCGCAATTATCTGCAGGCGCCAGCCAACGAGTTGGCCCGGCAGTTCGCAATCTGGCGAGGTCTCGACGGGGTCCTTTCCTCGGACATTCCGGTTGCCGCAGGACTCTCGTCTTCAACCGCACTGGTGAATGCGGTTGGGCTGGCGCTCGCAGAGGCCAACGAAGTCCTCCTCGCCCCCGCGCAATTTGCCGAGCTCATGGCCGAGGCCGAGCACTACACGGGCACGCGCGGCGGAGGTATGGATCAGGCGATCGGATTCGGGGCTCGCGCTGGCCACGCGGCTTGCATCGCCTTCAGCCCCCTGCGCATGCGACACGTCGCGGTGCCTGAAGATTGGTGCTTCGTGGTGGCCGATACCGGAGTGCGGGCTGAGAAATCGGGACGAGCACAAGGCCCGTACAACCAGCGGCGCTCGGAGTGCGAAGAGGCCCTCGATGTCGTCGTGCAGTTCGCGTTGCAGCATGACCGACTTCCCACTAGACCGCGTGGCTATCCAGATCTTCTGCGCATGCTCGGAGCAGCTGAGGTGATCAGCTTGGCGGAGGAGGCACTTAAAGCGCGCCTACTCAAGCGCTTCCGCCACGTCGTGACCGAGGCCGATCGGGTGGACCAGGCCGTCGACTGCCTGTTGAGTGCGGACCTGGCAGGATTTGGCACGTTGATGGACGCTTCCCATGGCAGCCTGTACGCCGACTACCAGGTGAGCTCTCGGGAACTCGACGAACTAGTAGCTATCGCGCGGGAGGGGGGCGGCGCCGGGGCACGGCTCACAGGTGCGGGCTTCGGTGGCTGCATCGTTACCCTGGCTGATCGGGGAACGGTGGGGGCGGTTCTAGAGACGCTCGCCGAGCAGTACTTTGAGCCTCGTGGCATGGGCGATGGCATCGACGATCGCCTCTTCGTTGCGGTGCCGTCGGCAGGAGCTTCCGTGGGTATTCTGTAGCAGCGGCAGGAGCTTGACGACGGTAGGCCCTGCTGCCTTCTTCAGCCTCTGCCATTCTCGCTCGCAACTCCTGTTCTGTGCTCGGTCCCTCGTCCAAGAAGATCATGCTCTGCGTTCTGGTGGCGTGTTTCGCCGTCCAGACGGGCCTGGTCTATTCGGACGACGTGGATCTCCAACTGTCGCAGCAGGCGATCGAAGGACGTCGACTCTTTCACGAGAAGGCGTGTCAAGTCTGTCACCAACTCTGGGGCCAGGGGGGATTCCTCGGCCCAGACCTCACGAACTCTGCGAGCCGCGTCGATGAGACGCGGCTCGCTTCGCTTCTGACCGTTGGCAGTGGTCAGATGCCCGCGTTGCACTTCGACTCCAAACAGATCGCTGCCATGCGAGCGTTCCTGGAAGAACTCGATCGAGCCGAGGTCGGACGGGGCGAGCTGCGATTGGGCGACCCCGACGGAACGACGAGTCCGCAGGCCGCGTTCGAGGCGGCAGTCCTCGGCGCCTCAGCGCCATCAAATGCGGTGGCCGGGTTCGAAGTGCTGCGCTCCGGCGTGTGTAGCGCGTGTCACTTCCCGTTCCAGGTGTCGATCGTTGGCGCCCCCGATCTTTCCACCGTGGTCGCACGCCTCGATGAATCGGCGTTGCACGAGGTGCTGACGAGCGGGCGTCCGGAGCAAGGAATGCCGCCGCCGGTTCCGGCGCTCTCTCAGGCCCAACGCCAGCAAGTGATCGAGTATTTTCGGTGGCTCAACAGCGATCGCGACGCGCTCCGGTCGGAGACCGCGCGTCGCCAGTCCGGAAGGAGGCTCGACTGGTCGAGACTGCCGTGGTGGGAGTACCGGTGACGGCCGAAGGGGGCCCCTGGCGTCCGTTCGACGAGGCCGATCCGGTTCGTCAGTTCGCGACGCTCATGTTCATCCGCGGTGGCTTGATCGCGATGGCTATCACCCTGTTGGGTGGTATTTTGAGCGCTTTGTACTCGGTGCCCGCGCTCGCCCCATCGTTCCAATCGATCGGACTCGACCTGCGTCAGCTTCGGCCCATTCACACAGCCTTCGCGGCCGCGTGGATCTTCCTCGGCGGCGTGGCCGTGGTGCATCGCTGGCTTCAGGATCACGGAGGCGTGGCGACGGCCGGCGATCGCTGGCGCCTGCGCATCCAGGTGGGATCGTGGGCGATCGCCGGTTTGGGAATCCTGGTGACGCTCGCGATGGGTATCGGTTCCGGCCGCGAGTACGTCGGGTTCCACCCGGTCTTCAGCGTCTTCATCCTGCTCGGATGGATTTGCTTTGTTTGGAACTTCTTCCGTGTGGCGGGCCCCGACTTCTTCGAGAGGCCGCTCTACCTGACGATGTGGGGCGTTGGCATGCTCTTCTTCGTCGTCACGTTTGTGGAGCAGCACCTCTATCTGCTGCCCAGCTTCTTCGGAAACCCGGTGCAGGATCTCCAGGTGCAGTGGAAGGCGACCGGCACCTTGGTGGGGAGCTTCAACCTCTTCGTCTACGGCTCGATCATCTACATCGGCGAGCGCATCAGCCGAGATGCTCGCTACGGTCATTCCAGGCTGGCATACGCACTCTTCGCCGTCAGCCTGCTGAATTCGTTCACGAACTTTGCGCACCACTCCTACCACCTGCCGCAGGATCACATCGTCAAGTGGATCTCCTTTGTGGTGAGCATGTTGGAGATCACGATCCTTTGTCGCGCCGTCTACGAGCTGTGGAGGCTCGTGAATGCGACCGACGAGCAGGCGTTCTGCGCCGCGCGAGGCAGCTTCGCCGCCTCGAAGTATTGGACGGTATTCATCCTGTTGTCGTCGGTATTGATCTCGATTCCACCGCTCAACGCGCTCATCCACGGCACGTACGTCGTGACTGGGCACGCGATGGGCGCCACCATCGGGATCGATACTATGATCCTGCTGGGGGCCGTCATCTGGATCCTGAGCGAACACTTGCAGGCGCGAGAAGGGGAGTTGGCCTCCGCCGTACTGCACACAGCAGGAGTGAAAGGCATCGTTGTGGGGCTCAACCTGAGCGTGGCTGCGCTCGTACTGTGGCTCCACGTTTCCGGTGTGATCACCGGAGTGACGCGGGTGGGTTTTTCGCCAGGCGAGACCTACGTGCCGCCGACATGGCTCGCGAACTGGAACGGCGTGTTGTTCGCGGCAACCGGTATGGTCGCGCTGCTATTCTTCGTGCTCCTGCTTGCCCGCCTCGTCCCGGTCGCGTTTCGCTACTGGTGGGTCGCACCTACAAGCCCACCCGCGGGAACGTCTTGATCAGCCCCACGGCCGCAGCGGCGGTGGCAACAAAGCAGGCCATCGATAGCCCAACCTGACCGTACAGCGCGTACCCTGTCCCGCAGAGCGCGCCGTAAACCATGACGCACGCCAGAAACCAGGCGAGGAATGCTGCGCTCGGACCCTGAGCGTCGGGGTCCGGCTCCAGTCCTAGGCCGGCTCCTCGCCAACCCGGGCCCATTGGCTTGATGAGCTCGTGGAAGGTCCGGAGTGTGTCCGGCTGTGCGGGAGGGGTGAGGAACGTCACGGTCACCCAGCCGACCGAGGTGATGAGCACACCGAGCACGAGCTGGAGAGACGGGTCTACAGCCTCGAAGCCGAGCGCTACATGTGCAAACTGGAAGTAGATGGCGACCAGGAACGAGATCACCATCGCGGAAAGCTCGCTCCAAACGTTGATGCGCCACCAGAACCAGCGCAGTAGAAAAACCAGCCCGGTCCCAGCTCCGATCTGCAGCAGAATCTGAAACGCTTGCAACGCATTTTCCAGCCATAGCGAAACGATGCTTGCGAGCACGATCAGCCCCACGGTCGCGGCTCGTCCGACTTGCACGTAGTGCCGCTCGTCCTTGGCCGGGGCCACGAACCTTCTGTAGCAGTCGTCGACCATATAAGACGCACCCCAGTTGAGGTGCGTGCTGATCGTCGACATGTATGCCGCGGCAAGGGAGGCCACAACCAACCCGAGTAGCCCGGACGGCAAGAAGACGAGCATGGCCGGGTACGCCAGGTCGTGGCGCACGATCGATGGATCGACGAGCGGGAACGCCGCCTGGATCGACTCGAGCGTCGGGTACATGATGAGCGATGCGAGCGCGACCACGATCCATGGCCAGGGTCGCAGCGCGTAGTGTGCGACATTGAACCACAGCGTGGCCTTGAGCGCGTGGGATTCGTCCTTGGCTGCGAGCATGCGCTGAGCTACGTAACCACCGCCTCCCGGTTCTGCGCCGGGATACCAGGTACTCCACCACTGGACGGCGATGGGCACGATGAAGACGGCGGTGGCGGTCCTCATGTCAGTGAAGTCGGGCAGCAGACTGAGTTTGCCCTCGAGCGCCGGGTTGGCGAACAGCCCGGAGAGTCCTCCCACATCGGGTTGCGCGACCGCGTAGTATGCCGCGGCGAAAGAGCCGATCATCGCTATGGCAAACAGCAGAAGATCAGTCACCACCACGCCCCAAAGGCCGGACGTCGCCGAGTACAAGGCGGTTACCGTGCCAGCCACCAATACCACCTCGTACTTGGACGCCCCCAGCACCACGCCGCCGATCTTGATCGCGGCGAGCGTCACGGTCGCCATGATCATCACGTTGAAGAAGACGCCGAGGTAGATGGCCCGGAATCCTCTCAAGAAAGCGGCCGGCCGGCCCGAGTAGCGGAGCTCGTAGAAGCCGACATCGGTCAGGACTCCGGAGCGGCGCCAGAGCCGTGCGTAGAAAAAGACCGTGCACATCCCTGTGATGAGGAATGCCCACCAGAGCCAGTTTTGGCTGACGCCTCCGGTACGGACCAGGTCGGTGACCAGGTTTGGGGTGTCGGTGGAGAACGTCGTCGCCACCATCGACGTGCCGAGTAGCCACCACGGCATGGAACGACCGCCGAGAAAAAACTGCTCGGTCTCGCTGCCGGCTCGGCGCGCGAAATAGAGGCCGAGGGTCAGCGCGATGACGCCGTATGCCGCGATGACCGTCCAATCCAGGGAGGTGAGTTGCATATGGGAGCGGTGGCTAGGGAACCTCTGAACAAGTAGGGCACGCCGCGTTACGGTGCCACGGCCCCAGATCCTAGGTGGGGCTTAGATGGCATAGCCGTCGCTACGTCGAGAAGCCCCAACGACGGAGATGGGGCCGTGCCATCGTAACCCCACAAACCGTCAAGTGTTTTCACGATTGGTGTTGGGGCGCAGGGGGGGGCGCGGCCCAATAGGTCGTTTCTCCTCCTCGGACCACCACCTTCGGCGGCGGTGCCCGAACAACTACGACTCGTCGTCGTGCCTACTATTGAACTCGCGAGACCCCTGCGCGCGGCGCGCCCTACTTGTTCAGAGGCTCCCTAGGTGTCCAATGCGGAGAAGGCTTCCCTTAGGCTAGCCGGATACGCGCCCTCCTCGACGCGTTGGCGCAAGATCTCCACCGCCTGGTCCCGATCCTCCACGTGCGTTACTCCGAACCATGTATCCGGGGCGTGCAGCACGTAGACCTGTGAAGCCCTGATCTGGATCTGATCGTTCAGCGCAGTCGAGAGGAAGAACTCGCGTGATGTGTCCGCGCCCCAGCGACCGAGGAAACGAGTGAACTGCCTGTGCATGTGCTCGATAATAGGTGCGGTGAAGCCCCAGAGATTCATGGACACGATCTCGTCGCCGGAGAGGTCGAGCGAGCTACCGTCGGTGTACATGCCAGCGATCCAGCCATCGATACGTCGGATCTCACGCACTTCGGAGACGCGCGATAGCAGCCCGTCCCGACTCAGGACGCAGACCCCCCGAGCTACGCCACCACGTCCCGACAGCGTCTGGTCGAGAGTGTACCCGACCAAAGCGGCTTCGGTCGGGACCGGATCGGAGGACAGATGCTCGTACATCATCGAGAACGCGCCGGGCCCATAGAGGTCGTCGGAGTTGCATACCGCGAAGGGTCCATGGATGAGCCTCGACGCGCACAAGACGGCGTGGCCCGTGCCCCAAGGCCGCACGCGATCGGGAGGTGTCCGGAACCCCTCGGGCAGTTCGTCCAGGTCCTGGTGCACGAACTCCAACGGGAGAGTATCACCCACGACGTTGGCCACGTGCTCGCGAACCGCCTGCTCGATCTCCGGTCGCACGACGAAGATCATGCGGTCGAAGCCGGCGCGGGCGGCGTCGTACACGTTGTAATCCATGATCGCTTCACCGTCCGGCCCCAACGGGTCCAACTGCTTCAAGCGCCCGTAGCGCGTGGACAGGCCGCCGGCGAGCACGACCAGCGGCACGCTCACGAGCCTGGCCGCTCCGCCATGGTCCCTGGCTCCGTGAGCATCAGGGTCCGACGCCCGCATACCTCAACGCCGGTCAGGTGCGCGAGGTCACGCTTCCACGTCGTGAGATCCGTTGTGCTGAAGTCCCGAAGGTTGGTGTGCCCGCAATTGCGGGCGAGCACCTGCATGAGCTCGACCGAAGCTTCTAGGAAGTTGGCGAGTCGTCGCGCGGACTCATCCACGATCAGACGGGCTCGCAGCCCCTTCTGCTGCGTGGCGATGCCGACCGGGCAGTTGTTGGTGTGGCGGGCACGCATGCCGAGGCATCCGATGGCCTGCAGAGCCGCGTTGGCGATCGCGACGCCGTCCGCCCCGAGCGCGAGAGCTTTCACGAAGTCCGACTCCGTGCGCAGCCCCCCGGTGGCGAAGAGGCTTGGCAGCGTTCGGGCCGATCACGAGCTCAGCGCCTGTGGGCTGGTCATCGAACGCGGGGCGTCTGGCCAACTGCGCAGTGAGCAGTTACAGGTCGTCGCAGCGCGGTAGCTCGGTGAGCGGGACCCCCATCGCCGACATCGCTCCGTGGTGACCGAGCTTGGATAGCCCGTCTCGCGCGAGGCCCTGGATGTAGCTGTTGTGCGGTTCCTCCGGGCCCCCGTGCACGTCCTGGTACAAGCCCAGGTATTCGTTCACGTCGGTAGGGCTGCGGGTGGGCCTCCGCGAATGCCGCGACGTCGGCCTCGTCCACCCAGACCACGTCAGCCTCTTCGTCGACCACGGCGCCGAAGCGCTGCAATGCCTCGTCATTGTTGTATTCGCTGACACCCGTGTCGTACCGATAGTCCCAGCCGTGGACACCGCAGATGAGGTTCCGCCCATCGACATAGCCGTCCGCGAGCAGCGCGCCCCGATGATGACAACGCCCATACATCACAGCGACCTGATCGTCGAAGCGGATTACGACGCGATCTACGTTCGCCACGAGCGCATAAGCGGGCTGTCTGTCGCCGAGTTGGCTCCAGACAGCGACTCGTGCATTGGCTCCGTTCACGGTCGGGAGATTCATGCAAGACTCCCACGAGGGTGTTGGAAGAGAACAGCGGTAGGTGGATGTAGTCCTTACACCCGATTGTTACAACACCCGATTCCTACGAGGGCCTGCGCCACCCGATTGGGGCGCCAGCACGCGGTGGCGCGTGACTAGGCTTCGGACTCGGCTTCGGCCTGAGCTTTCCGGGAGCGGAGGAAGAAGAACACGCCTAGACCGAGCACGGCGCCGACGGCGAGGGCCATCAGCGCGATCTTGAGCGCCGCGGCGAGCAAGCCCATGACCCAAGCGGTCACCGGGATCATGAGGGTCTTGAGGGCCTCCAACAGGAGCCAGCCAATGACCCCAGTAGCGGTCAGTCCCGCTGCAAACCTCATCACGTTGCCTTCGCCTCGTAGTTCCTACGGTGGCCGTCACCTGGCCGTCGTTCGCTGAGGGATTCTACGCGACTCGGCGGTCCAGGGTTTCAACCGTTGGATGCAAGATAGTCGCACGGGGTTGCGGAGGCGAGACAACGCCTCAGGGGGCCAGGGCGTCCAAGTAGGGTAGAAGCGCCGATTTCGAGCCGCACCCTGTCGACCGCGAGGTGGCTGGGACGGACCGACCGGAAACCGTTCGACAGCTTCGAACGTATTGGGTAGATGAGGGTGGCGGCAGGGGTCGCCGTCCGGAAAGCGATGGGAGAGGGGACGATGATCAACACACATATCAACCAGAAAAAGGGAGCCCCGTGGTGGGCTGCCGTCGGCGCGCCCCTGGTGGGCGTCTCGCTCATGGTCGCGCTACTGGCGCTTGCATCTCCGAAGGAGAAAGCCCCTGTGGGCGAAGCCGACACTGGGGTACGGGCCGAGCAGGTGGAGCCCCAGGTCGTGCATCCCGCCGAACTCGAAGCCCAATACGTCGAAGTACATCGGCAGAGCTGACCGGCACCAATCGCGCCCTGCTTTGCAGATCTTCTAGCTCGGGCCGTAAGGCTCAGCCTAGGTTCGGTGCAGATTACGCCGCCCTCTTCCGGGCGGCGTTTTTCGTTGATGGAACTCGCCCCCTTCACGGCCGTATAGGCATCCATGGAAGAGATCCGAATTCCCAACGACGCGACCTATGCTCCGGTCTCGCTGACCGACATCATGGCCACCGCACCGCTCGCATCGAGGCTCTTTCTCGGCGCGACCCTTCCCGGAAGAGTCCTCAGCGCCGCGGCGTTCGGCATGTACGCCGGCAGCGCAGTGAAGGACTGGATGAGTCGTCGCCAAATGAAGTGGATCGACTTCGACCTCGAGTTTGGAGCGGACATCAAGAGCCTTCAGGAGATGCCCGACGAAGCTCGAAGAGATGAGATCAAGAGGCTCGCGACCCGACTCAACGACATTTACACCGATGAACGCGTGCCCAGGGCTGAGCTCGCCAAGGCCGTCAACGGGCACCTTACGGAGTACATGGCCAGCATCACCGGCCAGCGCGTGCACACCAGCTCCGAGATTCGGGAGTTCACGCTCGCGAAGCTGGTCTTCCCCTTCGCGATGGGAGTCTGCGACATCATCTCTGGGGACGTTGCTCTGTTCAAGGACACCGGCATGTTCGAGGCGCACGTCATCTGTCATGAATTCGTGCACCGGAAAGGCTATTGGAAGGAGCTTCACGCCCAGGCACTTTCCTACCTCGCGCTCATGTCCTCGGGCGATCCATTGATGGTCCAGTCTGCGCTAGCGGAGCGCCTTCACAGGCAGCTCAAGTCGATCGCGGGCGAAGATCATCAGGAGTACCACGACCTCGTGGACGATCTGGCGCTGCGCTCGGAACTGGCAAGCGAGTTGCACTCCTTACGTCCGGACGCTGGCGTCTACGAGAGCTCGGTCTCATTGGTCATGAAGAAGATGTACGACGAGCGCATGAAGTTGACCGGTCAGAACGGGCTTTCGGACTACGATGTGGGCTTCACGAATTTCCTGTGGAGCTTCCAGCGCAGTCCCGGTGCTAGGCAGGAGCGGTGGCAGGCGGAGTTCTAGGCTCAGAGGCTCCCTAGCTCGGGCTACAGAACAAATCCATCTGGGGCTTCCCCGGGTCGGGGGGCCGGACGAACGACGCGGCAGATAGCGCTGGAGGCCGGTTGAGCCCCAGCCGCGTGCTCGTCACATGGAAGAGAGATCGAAGATGGTCCGCCCAGGGCCCCTCGCCTCTCCCGCGTACTTCGTACCTACCGTCGTAGAGCTTTCCGCCTCTCATCTCACGAACACGGTTTAGCACCTTGTCCTTGCGATCCGGGAAGTGCTGTTCTAGCCACATCGAAAAGATGTCTTTCACACCATGAGGAAGACGAAGCAGGATGTAGCCAGCGAACGAGGCCCCGGCGTCCGCCGAAGCCTCCAGAATCGCTGGCAACTCGTGATCGGTCAGGCCGGGGACAATCGGGGCGACGTTCACTCCAACCGGGATCCCGGCGTCCGCTAGCACGCGTATCGCTCCCAAACGCCGCTCGGGTATCGAGGCCCGCGGCTCCATGACGGCCTGGATGTCTCGGCTCAAGGAGGTTACGGATAGCACGACTGCGACGGCGTTGTGCTCAGCCAGCTCGGACAGAAGGTCGACGTCACGTGAGACGAGGTAGCTCTTGGTAATAATCGCCACCGGGTTCCGGAACTCGGCCAAAACCTCCAAGCAGCGGCGCGTGATTCTCAACCTCCGTTCAGCCGGCTGATACGCGTCGGTATTGCCGCTCAGCCCGATTACCTGCGGTTCCCACTTCTTTGCCGACAACGCCTTGCGCAGCAGCTGCGGCGCGTCTCGTTTGACCAGGATCTTCGTCTCGAAATCCAGGCCGGCTGAGAAGCCCAGGTACTCGTGCGTGGGCCTCGCGTAGCAGTAGGCGCAGGCGTGCTCGCACCCGCGGTACGGGTTGATGCCTACGTTGAATTCAACATCAGGCGAATCGTTGTAGGCCAGGATCGAGCGTGTCGCGTCGTTGAGCAGCTGCGTTTGCGGCGGAGGGTCTTCGGGGTCCGTCCAGCCATCACGATCGACGTGCAGTCGCTCGAAGCGGTTGGGTGGATTCCAGGGCGTTCCACGGCCGTGCAGGACGGGCAGGGCTTGTGAGCTCCACATGGTGCAGAAGGTAGCCGAAGAAAAACCGAACGTCGAGACCAAAAGTGAAAGAGGCCCCTCCGGCGCAGCGGAAGGGGCCTCTGAGCCTGGGCAGGCAAAACTGCCCACCTTCGTTCAGCTCAAGGCGTCAGGCCTGCTCGATGTCGTAGCAGACGCGCCAGTCGACCATGTTCTCCGGGTCGCCTGTGCCTTCGTCGGTCGGTTGGTGCTGCCCGATCCAGGAGGACGCGGCGCCGAAGAACTCGCGTCGATAGTCCTCCAGGTGATCGTTGGCCGTCAACTGGTCCAGCTCGACGCCGAAGAGCTCCACGACCAGGCTATCGCCCACTGCACCCTCGTACAAAGTCTTGTCGATCTTGTCGACCTTGTTGTGCCGCGGGTGATCGGAGATGGACCAGTAGCCCTGTTCCGGGAATTCCACCTCATGGCTTTCGCCATCGGTCGTGATCTTCGAGCGGAAGCGGAACTCGCCCTCGTCGTCCCACACGGCTTCTTTGTTGTCCTTGATTTGAATCCACCGCAGGATCACGCGGATTCGCTCGACACCATTCTCCGACATTAGTGCTCCCGGTTTCGTCGAACCTTAATAATGCGGGTGAAATAGAGCTTCGAGCGGTCCCTGGTCAAGGGTCTCTTCGAAGCCATGCTTAGCGGTTCTAGGACTTGGCGACCTCGCACATCAGCGCCAGCTGGTTCTCTTCGCCGTCTTTGAAGAACGCCAACCACAACTCGTGATCCCCCATGTCGTGCACGAAGTGTGGATCGACATCGAATGTGACGGCGCGCTCGACCAGCGTTTCATGTGCTTTGCCGATGTCGGAGACCTTGTGGTACAGGATTGAAGCTCCGTTGCTCCCGGATCCCTCGGGCTCACCGAGCATGAGGCGGATTCCGTCCAAGTCGAAGAAGGCCATGTGGGGAGGGGCCTCGAAGAGGAAACGAAGGCTAGGGTGTCTCGATAGAATGCCACGGCTCGCTCCAACTCCTGTACGGGCACGAAGACCTGCTTCAGTGCCTGAATGCCGAAGCTCTTTTCGTTCATAGGTGCCTCCGAGTGGCAATCTCTGGTTCCGGATCGTGCATCGGTTGCGCTGACTTCGCCAGCAGAACGACGAGAAGCGACGCCAGCTGGCTCAGCGGATCGGTATCCTGAGCGTCAACTGATGAGTGAGCACCGAGGCATCCTGAAGCGTGAGCGGGGCTTCAGGGGCCACGATGAAGTCAGCGCCGGCGCGCAGCGCAGTATCGGCCTCGTCGCGCCACGCCTGAACCGTGCCTGGTTGGCCGGTCCCGGTCGTGAGCCGGCCGGCATACCTGAGCTCGAGGTCCGAGAACCGGAGGGTGGCCCCGAACGTCGGCGTCCACTCCATCCACGATTCGTCCTGATCGCGAAACGAGTTCTCGACGTGGTTGGTCTGCTCGAGCGTGTAGTCGTAGGAGCGCACCTCGAGCCCGCCTTGCAGCTCGATATCCTTCAGTTGGTGGGCGAGACCAGCTCGCAGGATCACATTGGTGAAGAAGAATTCGTTCTCGATCGTCCGTCCACCTGCCTTGATCAGCTTGTCATCGCTGGTCGTGACGTCCTCGTCGGCCTCCTGCCAGGTCTCGCTCCAGATCGGCTGTAGCACGACGTCGATCCCGAAAGTTGTCGGGCCGCGCGTGCGCCCGAATCCGAATCCGGCCTCGTATGCCCATGTAGTGCCGGGGTCACGTGGGATGTTTTGGATGCTGTAGTTGGGGATCTTCGGATGCGACTTCCGATTCACCGTCGCTGCCGCTCCCACGCGCCAGCCCGGAGCTTCGAGATCGCGGTCCCAGGAAAGTTGTCCTCCCCACGTCCGCGTCTGGTCTTCGTTGATCTCGATGCGGGCCTGGGCGATCGGGCGCTGAATGGGATCGTCCCAAATGAAGTCGACGTAGGTGACGTCGTGGGTCATGGAAATACGGTTGTTGACGAGGATGATGGACAGGCGCTCCCGATCCCCCTCGCGGTAGAATCCGACGCGCAAATCGGAGACGCTGCCCGATTGATCAATACGGTCCGCGCCGGCGTACAAGAGGTCGACACCGTCCACTGCGTCGAGGTGCGCAGTGGAGGCGGCCACGCCGATCGACCAAGGACCGGTCCCGAGTCGGCGCCCGAGAAATCCGCTTGCGTACAGGTTGCGAGACGAAGCGTCACTAAGGCGGCGTTGCGGTCCGATCCACTGTACGAATGGGTCGATGAAGATCCTGTTGCTACTAGAATTGTCGACTTGCTGCATGGCGAGCGACGCTCCTCCAAACCAGTTGGCGCCGCGGAAGAGACCCGCGAGCGGGAACGTCTTCCCCGAGCCCCCGTTGTCGGAGATCCCGTAAAACGTGGGTGAGCCCAGGAACGACGACTCTTCGATGAAGACGCCCTTGGCAGGGTTTACCCACGGATCGCCGAGCGAATCGTTGACGGCGAAGCGGACTCCTGCCATGCCGAGGTTGGAGCTCGGCAGAACGAGGAACTGATCGCCGGACGCCACTGGTACCGTACGGATCGGCACGAGCTGGGCGGCGAGCGGCACGGCTTGGATCGAGATGAGAGCGGCGAGAGCCGCAAGGGTTCGAACGAATGAAAGACGCATAGTCGCCTCCGGTGGGGTCAGCGGCACTGCGCCGCCGTCACTCAGAGAACGACTGCGAACGCGCAGCCGTGACGCTCAGAACGAGAAGGCTACTCCGAGGACCGGAAGCAGCGGCCGTTCGGCCAGTGGCTTGAGCTCGTCGCTGCGCCACGACTGGAACGTGTAGAACAGCGCGTCGCGACGATCGAGTGCGTTGAGGATGCGCAGGTAGGGTCGTACGCTCCAGTTTCGGTCTCCCCAGCGGGGACGCAGGAGCGCGTGCACTTCGACGTCAATGCGAAGGAACTCCTCGTCGAGGCCTGTTACGAGCGGAGAGTCCTGGCTCCTCCGGGGAGCAGGGCCTCTTCCCTCCGGGTTCGAGGTCAGATCGTCCGACGCCCCCACGGCGCCACCGAAGGGGATGCTCGTATAGGGGAGGCCTGCACCGTAGGCGACTCTAATCTCCCCTCGCAGCGGTCCTCCGAGCGCCCCTGAGAGGCCCGCGCTCAGCAGATGGCGACCGGCGAAATCCGAACTGTATCCGGAGAGGTCCTCGGTCGACCAGAACCACGAGAGGCCATACCCCAACCACACCGCTGCCCGCGTGCCCATGCTCCTCAATTGCAGATCGATGCCGGACGAGCGGATCGTTTTGTCTCGTGCCGCCTCCAGCCCCTCGTACCGTTTCCAGAATCCTTGCAAGCTGAGCCGCACGCTTGTGCCGAGGGTCTGGTCGAGTGATAGCACCACGTGGTCTGCCGTAGCCACGGGCAAGAGGGCGGAGGCCGGCAGGCCTTGCTCGACCACTTCCGCCAGCGTTCTCTCGACTTCGACATGAGGCGTGCGGGTAGGCTGATGGTAGCGCCCTACCGCTATGGTGATCAGCGCGTTTGGATCGAAGCCCCACATCAACGCCACGCGTGGCGCGACACGGAATCCGCCCGGCGAGAACGCGTCTGCGCGCAGGCCGGCGCGCAGGCTCAGTCCGGGCCCCAGCGGTCGAGTCGCGTCCACGTAAGCGCCGGTTGAGGTGGTCTGGGTCCGTGTGCTCGTCGATGAGCCTCCGCCGAGGGCTCGCGCGGCGAAGGTCGCGTCGATGCGTTCGTGGGACATGCCGAGCCGGAGTCTTGCTTCCGGAGCACCCCACGCGAACTCGCCGACCATCCTGAGGCGGTCGGTCGCCGCTGTCGCGAGCAAAGCGTCGGGCGTAGGGTCGTCGGCCGGCGCAGTCGGCTGCAGGGGAAGCGAGGCGTTGTATCCACTGCCGGCGGCCATCAACTCGAGTGTGCCGAAGCCCACTGCTCCTGAGTACTTCACCGAGGCGGCGCGGTTCGACCAGCTCGCGTCGTCGGGCGCATGGGCGAAGTCCAACAGAACCGCCTCGGAGTTCCAGAAACCGGTGCCGCGCAGCAAGTGTCCGTTCGTCGGCTCGAATTCCATGCTGAGCAGCACGTCTTGGTAGCCGTACGGGCGCTGGCCTCGCAGAGCAGTCGCGCCCAGGTCGTGAAGTGACCGAGCCGATGCGACGTAGCCTCCTCGTGAGCCGAGCGGGCCCTCCAGGGAGGACGTGGCGGCGAGCAGGTCGAGCGAGCCCGACGCTCTGATGCGATCTCTGCGGGGGCGGCGCGTCTCGAGGTCGAGGATGTGGGTGAGGCCCCCGTCGTACCGCGCCGGAGCCCCGCCGACGTGAAGCTCTGCGCTGCCGAGCACAGCCGGTTCGAAGCTCCGCATGAGTCCGGCAACGTGAAACGGCGTGTAGACGGGCGCGCCATCGAGCAAGACCAGCTTCAGGTCGGTGGTCGAACCCCTCATGTAGAGCATGTCGGTGGCGTCGGCGGGATCGTTGCCGGGCAGCGCCTGGATCGCGTCGAGCAGGCCTGGATGTCCGACCCCAGGTGTAAGATCCAGCGCCTGAACCTCGAGCACAGGCATCGGCTCCGGTTCGCCGGTCGCAGGATTTACGTTCTGAGCGCTCAGCTCCCCCACCACGTCGAGGGGGTCCAACTCGACGGGCTGGGCCTGCAGTTCGAGATCGACGCGTACGTGGGCACCGGCGGGAACGAGCACCTGTACGGAAAGCGATATGTGCCCGGCGTGCACCACGCTGAGACGGACCTCCCCAGCCGGAAGGTCATCGAGTCGATAGTGCCCAATGCTGTCCGCCAGAACCGTTCTGCGGGTGCTCACCATGAGCGCCCCGACTACCGCGTTCGGCAGTGATGTCCGTCTCCCGTCGAAAATCCCGGTCACCACGCCGGATATGGACGCGGTGGCGGAGTTCTGTGCTTGGGCTTGCGTCATGCACGGGGCGCAGGCGAAGGCGCCGAGCACGGCGACTATGCGCAGAGCCCGGAAGTACGGTGATGTTGCCATGCTCAGGGCACGATGAATCGGGTGCCTTCGGGGTCTTGCTCGGGGGCGAATCCGAAGAGGAGGTTGCCGTCCTTGCGACTCAGATACGTACGTCCGTTCACGGTGAGCGATACCTCATCGATCGCGTTGGGAAACTCCACGGTCACCGGCCCGCCCACGATCGTTGCCTGCACGCGTCCCTGCGCGGAGCTGAAGGAGCTTCCCGGGGCCGCTCGTACCGCGACTGACGAGCCGGGGACCAACAGTACTTCTATCGAGGTCCCTGGGGGCACTTGGTCGAGCTCAACGATCACGGGACCGTCTTGTACGCTCATGCGCATGCCTACGGGCTTGATCGGCGCAGGCATCAAGGCACTCGGTGCGGGCGGGTCGAGGCTGCGACTGCTGATGAAGTCGCGTACCGGCGAACCGGGGAGAGCTGACAGAGCGCCAGTGGTCAGGAGCAGGAACGTCGCGGCCCTCCCGAGCGTCCAGAAGGGCGCGCGCGCGCTCGGCTGGCGTCCGCCCCCGGCGGTGGTCGCGCGCCCGGCGAGCCGAGCCGCAACGGCCTCGCGTGCCGATGCCACGTCGAAGCCCTCGTCGAGGTCCGTGAGCGCCGATGCGATGTCGACCGAGCGTGCCTCTGCTTCCTCCAGCGCCGTCCGGCACACGGCACACTCGTCCAGATGGGCGCTCGCGTCGGCATCGACGGGGACGCCGTCGCGCAGCTCCAAGATCGTTCGTTCGGTGAGGTGGCTCATGCCGGCTCTCCCGCCGCGGCGAGCACGGATGTGAATCGGCGTTCTGCCCGAGCGAGCAGCGTGCCGACCGACGTGGCGGCAACATCGACGGTGTCGGCGATCTCGCGATAACTGAAGCCGGAGTAGCGCATGAGCAGCATCTCGCGGTCCCGGGCCGGCATGGCATCCAGCGCGCGGCGAGCTCTAGCCCGGTTTTCGGTTCGCTCGAGGGCCGCGTCGGGAGTTTCTGGATCCGTCGTCATTACCGGGTTCTCGCGCAAGAGTCGCATTCGGTTTCCTTCGACCCGGTAGCGGTCCCGAATCAGGTGCGTCGCGGTCTTGAAGAGCCACGCTCGGACTCCCGCGGAGCTGCCTTCGACGCCGCGCTCGAAGAGCCGGACCATCGCTTCTTGGGCGACGTCCTCGGCCGTATCTCTGTCATCGCTCAATTGGTGACAGTAGCGCACGAGTGGTAGGTACTCCTCGTCGAACGTGGTGTTGAAGTCCACAGCGTTCCTGGTGGGGTCTGGCAATACCGACGCAATGCGCGTCGGTTCTGGCCGGTTCTACCCGGTCAGGGGTCATCGGGTCTTTGTTCGAGAAACGACTGAGGGCCCGCAACTGTGACACTGAAGAAATCGTGCTTGGCCAGGAGTCGAGTCCTCTGCCGGTTTCCAGCCCGAACCTGGGCACGCAAATTGGTCCACTCCCACCACTCCTGCGGAGGAATCGATGAGCCGGTATCCCTTGTTCGTCCTGGTGCTCGCCCCATGAGATATGCACTGGTCGTACTCCTGACCTGCGCGTGCGCCCTTGCTCCGGCGGCGACGAGCGCCCAGGAAGCGCGCGCGCGCTGGGAGCGTATGTGTCAGATCCGCGCCGAGAAGTTCGATCTCGTGCTTCCAACTGCGATGCACGACAACGACCTGGACATGTGGATCGTGGTCATGAGGGAGGGGCTGCTCGACCCGATGTGGGAGGCACTAGGCCGTGGTTATGTAGGAGGCTGGGCCTATTACGTCTTCACGGATCGAGGCGACCGCGTCGAGCGCGCCGCATTAGGCGTAGGCGGGTACATGCTCGAGCAGTGCGGCGTCTACGACTACTTCGGCGGTGCCGAGGAGCTGGCAAGCTACGTCGCGGAACGAGAGCCTCAGCGCATCGGCGTCAACATGGCTGCTTCGATCGGCGGGGCCGATGGGCTCTCCCATACGTCCTATCTGCACCTGAGGCGCGAGCTCGGGCGCCACGGTGAGCGCTTGGTATCGGCTGAGCGCTTCGTCTCCGACTTCCGAGCCACGAGGACTGCGGTCGAGATCGCCACTTTCGCGGAGGCGGGTGAGCTCTCCCGTGAAATCGCGGAGCGCGCCTTTTCGAACGAGGTCATCACTCCCGGCGTGACCACGCTCGAGGACGTCGCTTGGTGGATGTCGGATCAGCAGCTCGCGCGTGGGCTGGAGTCCTCGTTCGACATGCCTTCCGTCTACATCACCGGTCCCGAGGGCATCGTTGCGACGTCGAGTGACCGCATCATCCAACGCGGTGACCTGCTGATGGTGGATTGGGGCGTAGGCTTCCTCGACTTCTATACCGACATGAAGCGTATCGCCTACGTTCTCCGGGAGGGTGAGACGCGGGTGCCTGCTGGAATCCAGCACGCATTCGATCGTGCCAAGCAGGTGCGGGATGTGATGAAGGCGAGCATCAAGCCGGCACCTACGGCCCAGCAAGCGGTCGACGCCACCTGGCGCGCGATCGAGCGAGCGGGCTTCAACCGCATCGAGTTCAACGAGCCGAGCTCGGACCCCAACATCACGGATGTTGTGATTGGACCTCACTCGGTCGGGAACTGGGGCCACGGGTTCGGCCCCTCACTCGCGTTCTTCAACCCCACGCGACTGACCTACGAGCTGCGGCCGGGCACCCTGATTTCAGTGGAACTGTTTGCGTACACGGCCAACCCCGACTGGGGCAACGCCAAGGTGCGAATTCCGTTGGAGGACGACGCGTTGGTCACGGAGCGGGGTGTCGAATGGCTCTATCCGGTGATCGATCGCATCCTGCTGATCAGGTGAAAGTGCGCAGCCAGCGCCATGCTCTGGACTTTGAGCGGTTCGACGCGATCACCTTCGACTGCTACGGCACCCTGATCGACTGGGAGGCTGGGATCCTGGCGGCTCTCGATCCGCTTCTCGATCCGCACGGAGTCGTGGGCCGATCCGATGAGGAGCTTCTGGAGCGGTTCGCCCGCCTGGAATCCGAGGCCGAGCGGGGGCCATTCCAGCGGTACCGCTCCATTCTAGCCCGTGTTGCGCGCGGCTTCGGCGGCGAGTTCGGTTTCGAGGCGACTTCTGCCCAAGTGGAGGCCTTCGCCGCCTCGGTCGTCGCATGGCCACCTTTCACGGACGCGCCCCCGGCGCTAGCAGCGCTCGGAGCTCGGTACCGCCTGGCTATCGTGTCCAACGTGGACGACGACCTGTTCGCCGAGTCCGCTCGTCAGCTCGGGGTCGACTTCTCCGAGGTGGTCACGGCCCAGCAGGTGCGCAGTTATAAGCCGGCTCACCGTCACTTCCACGAGGTGCTCGACAGGCTCGACCTGCCGCGGAATCGGGTTCTGCACGTCGCGCAGAGCCTATACCACGACATCGCTCCGGCACGGGAGCTCGGCATCGCGTGCGTCTGGGTCAATCGACGCGCGGGAAGGGCAGGGAGTGGCGCCACCAAAGCCAGCGCGGCCCGCCCAGACCACGAGGTCCCCGACTTGCGCACGCTGGTGCTTGAACTGGGGCTATAGCGCGGCCAACACTCGGCTCGATCTTCAACAACGTGGTGAACCCGCGTTTCGGCCGGTCCGGAGGTGGCAACT